>Ga0102594_1000176_pt1 | contig 93265 bp, 78 predicted proteins | sample AraplaCol_mLB_r2_2_FD_76863 | JGI IMG/M metagenome (GOLD analysis project Ga0102594, IMG submission 76863) | Arabidopsis root microbial communities from North Carolina, USA - plate scrape MF_Col_mLB_r2 (SPADES assembly) (version 2) | ecosystem: Host-associated > Plants > Roots > Endosphere...
AGTCAGTTATCTCGTGATTCCGAGGACCCAGACACGCTCTCGCAAATCTGGGCCGAGGCATGCCGTGCCGACCACTGGCAGCAGGCGGACATATCGAAGGCCTGCGATGCAGTCGACTGTGGACTCAAGATACAGTTCTCGTGGTTGCCTGAGGACACCCGTAGGCAGTTCGTGCGGGCTGCATCGTACCAATGGAAATGATGCGTACCCATGGCCAATTCGGTGCGATCCCATATTCAAATCGCCAGGTATGCCGACCGTCCGCTCCTGGCCGGTCTCGGCCCTCTGGCAACATGGGACGGGGCTCGCCGGTGCCACAGGCGACTTCCGCAACCCTAAGCGGACCTTGAGGACTCTCGACAAAGGCCACTCACCTGGAAGGGAAGCGTAACGGGTCTGAACTCCCGGCGTACACTTCAGATCCTAACCTTGGGCAGAACATGGCACGTCACGAACTTGTAGAGATTGAACTAGGTGACATTGAATCCGTGGCGCAGTTGCACGCGAGATTGATGGTGCAGTTGCAGTTTCCAGATTGGTACGGAAAGAACTGGGACGCATTCTGGGATGCAATCACTGCCCTTGTCGAAATGCCCCTTGTACTTCGATTGAAGAGTTGGATGGAATTTGAACGGCGCTTTCCGAGCGACGCGAAGACAATGGCCAATTGCCTAGAAGATGCTGTTCGGCAGTATCCGTCCTTTGCATCGCGGATCGAGCGCGTTTAAACGGGCTGATTCGAGGTCAGAACGCGCCATGAAACAGGGGGGCGATAATCGACCCTAAGCGGCCATCGCGGTCCATTCGTACAACCGGCTGTTTGTGTCCAGGGACCAGTCGCTGGTAGGCACCGTTCATCAGTCGCCAGCTTTTACCGTAACCCGTGTATTGCTCAATTTTCGGAGCAAAGAGCCGTCAACTGCTCGGTATCGACAACTCTGGATAACATTATGGCTGCGATGGGCATGGGCATAGGAATGGCAAGAGGAGCGAGTATCTTAAGGACAGTAGCGGCCACCGTCATCGCCCTATCTCTTACAGCCAATGCTCAAAGCTCCCATTCCGACGAGAAAGCGCGTCTGACCGCTCACGTCACCAACTACCTGGCCGGCTCGTACTTGAAGGAACTCGCATCAAATGGAGCTTGTACGCAGGATCAGGGTAAAGGGGAACGCTACGATGCGGCTGTCGGTGCATTGCGGACAATTGTGCCTGACCAGTACGTCGCCGAGGTCCAGCAGCTTGTTGAGTCAGGCCAAGTCGAAGCAAGTCTCGGAAGCGTGCGTGACATCGAACTCGGCTCAAAGCTGAAGAGGGTTGACCCGTCTAAGAAGCAATATGTCTGCGGCGTCTACTTCGGCTATGGCACCGCGCTGCAGATGTACGGATCAGAGGGGCTAAGGACGCTTTCTTCTAAAACTCCCGGACAGTCGCAATTGATTCCTCGGTAAGAGGCATCGTCCAAGGAGCGTTTCGACGAACGGTTCGCCGTCTGATGTAGCCCAACCAGGGACAGCCATGTTGGCCTGATGAGTGACCAAACTGGACGAATCCGGCCCGCACTCACGATCATAGGGCCGGCCAGGCTCGCTCGGCAGCTCGCGACGCAACGCAGTCAACCACTCACCCGAGTTCTTATGGCAGCTTCCGGAGCCCACACGGCCTTCACGGGTTGCGACCATCCACCGTTTCGGCGTGTCAAGATTGGCTAACCTGCGCCGTTAGTGCTAAAAGAGAGACCGGCTTGGGCCAACAACCACTCGGCGTACGCCCGCAACCATAACTCCAACCCGCACATGATGCCAACGACCAAGACCACGCCCATGGTGCGCAGTGAACATCCAATCGACCCGACAGTCCGTGAGCGAATCATCGCGGAGATCGATGCGATCGAGCGTGCCCACGGCGTGCAGGTCCTCTACGCATGCGAATCAGGTAGTCGCGGCTGGGGCTTCGCATCACCAGACAGCGACTACGATGTGCGCTTCCTGTATGTGCATCCGTTGGACTGGTATCTTCGAGTAGAGCCTCAGCGCGATGTTATCGAGAAACCCATCGACGACGAACTCGATGTCAGCGGCTGGGAACTGCGTAAGGCCTTGCAGTTGCTACATCGGTCGAACCCTACACTGTTGGAGTGGCTGAACTCGCCTGTTGTTTATCGACAGGATGCTCATATCATGAGCGACCTGCGTGGACTCGCCCCGTCATTCTTCTATCCAATCAAGGGTCGGCATCACTATTTGTCGATGGCGAAGAAGAATTTCCGCGGATACCTGCAGGATGAAACGGTGCGCTACAAAAAATACCTGTATGTGCTGCGCCCTCTACTAGCGGTGCGCTGGATAGATGCCGGCAAGGGCATGCCGCCGATGCGCTTCGCGGAACTTGTGGCCGGAACCGTCGACGATCATGCCTTGCTTTCCGAGATCGACGAACTGCTGGCAATAAAAATGCGCGCGGGGGAGGCAGAGTATGGACCACGGCGCCCTGCCATTCATGCTTTTATAGAGGCCATGCTGGCAGAGGCGGACCACGATCCGCAATACAAGCAGCCGCAGGGTGATCCCGCCGATCTGGACCGTTTCCTGCATCGAGTGGTGTGTGGCTAGTAGCAACAGAAGGTCATGGCGAACTCGAGGAAGACTGCTGCGACCGACGGCATCTTGGTCCGAAGCCGTCATAGCCGCAACTGCTGCTTGGTGACAGCTTCCGGCCGAACTCTTCCTGCCGGATGACGGCAGTCATGGCCCGCCGGCTCTGACCGACCCATTGCGGTCCGTCGCTCTCGCTAGAAGCGGCCGCTTGATACGTCGCGTCAAGTCAAACCAGGATAGGGTGAAGGAGTTGTTCCGCGGAGTGACCTGACCGTATAGGTGTCACCGACGGGACATGGGGTGTCAAAGCGCCCACCGGGTTCACTGGCGTTTCCAAAGAGCTTAGATCTGCCCCGATTTGGCGTGTGGAACTTGTCGAGCGCGACGCGCTGAAGATTGGGAGGCCGCCGCATCGCTAAAGTGGCGCGGACGTCTCTGATGCCTAGCAAAGTCCGTTCTCTCCCTCAAATTCGAGGGGGCCAGCAAAAATGCGCTTCTTGATGCGGTGCGGAATCCTGCGGCATCGGGGCGTGGCGGTGGACTTTCCGATGTTCATAACGTTCTGCCTGCTGCCGTTCCCCTTTTGCCGCTGACTCAACCCCATTCTGGCGCCTCCCCGGATCGCTCCGTGGAGCGGACACTGCCATACACGTATTTCATCGACAGGGTTCTCGCCCTGCTTTGAGAAAATCGCAATCGAAGACTCCGAAAAACTCGTTTGTCGGCTTGCTGTCTGGCGACCAATATCGAGTCAACGCACGAGCACCGTGCATGCCATTGACCAATACCGACAAAGGAGACTTTCGTGCCCATCGATCCATCCAGCCTGTGGAGCGCTGAAACGCCGCCGACGCTGCTGGCATCGCGTCACCACAACACCGGCGAGTGGCTGTTCCCGGCGCTGCCCGAACACTCGCCACTGGCATCGCGCCACGCCACCGTCCCGGTGCAAGGCGCGGGCACCGTCTACAGCTTCACGGTCATCCATCCGGCACCGAAGACTGGCCAGGCGCCCTATGCGCTGGGCTATGTCGATTTTGATGGCCCAGTGCGGCTGTTCGGCCGGCTCGAAGGCAAGGATCGCCCGGCCATCGGTGACCGCTATGTGGCGCGGCCCGACAACACCTTTGGCTACGTCTTCCACGCGCTCCAGGACTGAGGCAACACGATCATGCAACAAACCTACATCTCCGGCGGCGCGATGACGCCCTTTGGCCGGCACACGGGCGTAATGGCGCCGGAATTGGCCCAGCAGGCCATCCTCAAGGCCGTGGACGATGCCGGCGTGGCGCTGGACGACATCGAGGCGGTCTACTGCGCCAACGTACTGGGCGGAATGATACTGGGGCAACTGATCGTGCGCGACTTGGGGCTGCGCGGCATCCCGGTCTACAACGTCGAGAACGCCTGCGCCAGCGGCGCCACCGGCGTCCATCTGGCACGCCATGCGCTGTTGGCCGGGCAGTATTCGACCGTGCTCGTGTTCGGCATCGAGCAGCTCACCGCGCTGGGCGGTGGCACCATCCCGATGCAGCGCAACGATCTCAAGACCGACCTCTACGCCGCGGCCGGCATGGTGCTGCCGGCCGTCTATGCCATGCGCGGCACCCGCTTCCTGCACGAGCGCGATGCCAGGCCCGAGGATCTGGCGGCGGTGGCGGTCAAGAATCGCCACAACGGGTCGCTCAACGAGTACGCACAGCAGCGCACCGAGACGTCGGTGGAAGAAGTGCTGGCCTCGCGCATGATCGCCGACCCGCTGACCCTGCTGCAGTGCTGCCCGTCGCAGGTCGATGGCGCCGCCGCCGTGGTCATGACGTCGCGCCGTCCCACGCAGCCGAAGCCGGTCCACGTGCTGTCCTCGGTCGTGGTCTCGGGCATCTGCGAGCAGGCCGACGACGACATTCTCGACGCCGAGATTACGGCCCGCGCGGCGCGCCAAGCGTACGAGCAGGCCGGACTTGGCCCGCAGGACGTCAACGTGGTGGAACTGCATGATGCTTTCACGATTGCCGAACTGCTCTACTACGAGGCGCTGGGCCTTGCCGCGTACGGCGACGCCGTGCCGCTGCTGCGCTCGGGCGCCACGCGGCTTGGTGGCCGTGTGCCGGTCAATCCCAGCGGGGGCCTGCTGGCCAAGGGGCATCCGCTCGGGGCCACCGGCATCGCTCAGATGGTCGAAATCATGTGGCACCTGCAGGACCGTGCCGGCGCCCGCCAAGTGCCCGGCGCCCGCATCGGCCTGACCCAATGCACGGGCGGCGGCATCGCCGGGGTGGATCACGCCGCGTCATCGGTCCATATCCTCGGAGTCTGAGATGAGCGCCCCTTCCCTCGACGAACGGCAGGTGGCCGTCATCACTGGCGCCGCGCGCGGCATCGGCCTTGGCATCGCAACGCGGTTGGCACGGCAAGGCATGGCCGTGGCGCTGCTCGACCGCGACGCCACGGCGCTGTCCGAGGCCGTGGCTGGCCTGATCCAGGCCGACCACCGCGCCATGGGCGTGACCGTCGATCTGACCGATTCCACGGCCGTCAACGCGGCTTTCGATCACGTGGCCGCCACCATGGGCCGGGTCGACTGCCTGGTGAACAACGCCGGCGTGGTGCGCGACATGCGCTTCCTGAAGATGGGCGACGAAGATTGGGACTTGGTCGTCGATACCAACCTGCGCTCGCAGTTCCTGTGCTGCCGGGCGGCCCTGCCGGGCATGGTGGAACGGCGCCATGGCCGCATCGTTAATATCTCGTCGCGGGCGTGGCTGGGCGGCTTCGGACAGGCGAACTATTCGGCGGCCAAGGGTGGTGTGGTCAGCCTGACCCGTTCGCTGGCGATCGAGTTCGCGGCCCAGGGAATCACGGTGAACGCCGTGGCGCCGGGGATCGTCGATACGCCGCTGTTCCGCAATTTCGCGCCCGAGCTGCAGGCGCGGCTGCAGAAATCCGTGCCCGCGCAGCGCATTGGCACCGCCGACGACATCGCCAGCGCGGTCAGCTTCTTCGTCAGCCCGGAAGCCTCGTACGTGACCGGACAGACGCTCTATGTATGCGGCGGGCGCAGCCTGTCGTCGCCCAGCGTGTGAGGCCCGCCATGACTGTGCATTTCGAAATCGATGCAGGCGTGGCGTTGATCACGATCGACCGGCCCGAGGCGCTCAACGCCCTCGACGTCGAGGCGCTGCGCGACCTGCGGGCGCACCTGGTGGAAGTTCGCGACCGGCCCGACGTCCGCGTGGGCGTGCTGACGGGCAGCGGCTCCCGCGCGTTCTGCGCCGGCGCCGACCTGAAGGGCACTCGGACGTCTCCGGCCAGCTATGCCGAAGCCCTGTTCCGCGCGCCCGACGCCGCCGCCAACCTGGGACTGTATATCCGCCTGATGGACTTGACCGACCTGCAATGCCACAAGCCGCTGATCGCGGCCATCAACGGTCATTGCCTGGGCGCCGGGTTGGAGATCGCGCTGCAGTGCGACATGCGCGTGGCGTCGACCGAGGCCAGTTTCGGATTGCCCGAAGTGCGGGTCGGATCGATTCCCGCGGTGTCCGGTCTGCACAGGCTGCTCAAGGCCGTGCCGTCCGCGCTGGCCATGCAGATGGTGCTCACGGGCGAGCGCATCGACGCGGCCGAAGCCGCGCGCATCGGCCTGGTTTCCGAAGCGGTAGCGCCGTCCGCCCTGCGGGATCGGGCGCTTGGGCTGGCGCACAAGATCGGCAGCAATGCGCCTTTGGCCGTACAGGCCGTCAAGAAGCTGTCGCGTCAGACTGCCCACCTGAGCGAGCCCGATGCCCAGGCCATGACCGAGCTCTATTGGGGCGTGCTGCGCGACACGGCCGACCGCTTCGAGGGCCGCGCGGCATTCGGCGAGAAGCGGCCGCCACGGTTCACGGGCCAATAGGTCACCCTACACCACATACCGATAATCAGGAGACAACCATGACCAACCTTCCCCGCCTGGCTCACACTGTGGCCTGCACTGCCATCGCCGCGTGCGCGGCCGTTGCCGCAGTGCCTGCCGCCGCGCAGGCGCTCTTTCCGTCGAAACCGATCACGTTGGTCGTCCCGTTCGCGCCCGGCGGCGGCAACGACATCCTGGCACGGTTGATCGCGCCGAAGATGAGTGCGCAGCTTGGCCAGCCCATCGTGATCGAGAACAAGCCCGGCGCAGGAGGCAACCTCGGGGCCGACTACGTCGCCCACGCCGCGCCAGATGGCTACACGCTGGTGATCGCTTCCAGCCAGATCACCATGAATCCCTACCTGGGCATGAAGGTGCCGTTCAACATCGAGCGCGACTTCGAGCCGGTGGGCCGTATCGGCTCGGTGCCGCTGATGCTGGTGTCGAATACCGAGCAGCCGTACATGACTCTGAAGGAATTCGTCGACTACACGCGGGCCAATCCCGGCAAGGTCAGCTACAGCAGTCCCGGCCCAGGCACGCCGCAGCACCTGGCCGGGGAAGTGTTCGCCAAGCTCAACAAGACCGAACTGCTCCACGTGCCCTATCGCGGCACGGGTCCGTCGATTTCCGACCTGATGGGCAACCAGGTTCAGGTGTCTTTCGCCACGTTCGCGTCGGCCATCCAGTACGTGCGAGCAGGCAAGCTGCGCGCGCTCGGCATCGCAGGCCAGCGTCGCACCACGCTGATGCCGGACCTGCCGTCGTTCGCCGAGGTCGGGCTCAAGTCCTATGACGTCGAACTCTGGTACAGCCTGCTGGCGCCGGCCAAGACGCCGCGAGCGGTGGTCGATAAGCTCAACGCCGCGCTGCTTGCCGCACTGAAATCGCCCGACTTGGCGGACCAGTTCACAAAGCAGGGTTTTGAGGTCAAGGGGTCCACGCCCGATGAACTGAAGGCCTATATCGGACGGGAGCTGGCGCGCTGGCAGCGCGTCATCACGGAGAACAACATCAAGGTGGCGATGTGACGACGTCTCTCGACAACCCGCTGCTTGAGTCGCTGGGCGTCCGGCTAACTCATGTCGGCTTCGGCACCTGCACCGTCGAGCTAGATGTCGAGCCGCGCCACCTGAACCGGCAGCGCACGCTTCAAGGCGGGGTCAGCGCGACGCTGCTGGACGCCGCGTGCGGCTATGCCGGCCTGCAGCAGGACGACGGCACGCTCGGCAACGCGGTGACGCTGATGCTGTCGATCTGCTACCTGGGCAAAGTCAGCGCCGGCCGCGTGCGGGCCACGGCCACGCTCACGCGCGCGGGGCGCCGCATCTACTTCTCGTCGGCCGAACTGGTCAGCGATACAGGCGAGTGCATCGCCACCGCGCAGGGCACGTTTCAGCGCGCGCAGGAGAACCCATCATGCTGAACCACGCACTGGACGGCCTGACCGTCATCGACTTCACGCAGATCGCCGCCGGGCCGATCTCGACCATGCTGCTGGCCGACATGGGAGCGCGTGTGATCAAGGTGGAGCCGCCGGGCGGCGAGCTGGGGCGCGGTCTGGGGCCGGGCTGGATCGGCGGCGACAGCGCGCTGTTCCACGCTTTCAACCGCAACAAGGACGGCATCGCGCTGGACTTGAAAGCGCCGGAGGGTGTGGCAGTAGCACGCCGGCTGATTGCCGGCGCCGATATCGTGGTGGAAAGCATGCGGCCGGGTGTGATGGACCGGCTAGGGCTTGGCCATGCGCAGTTGCTGGCCGACCGTCCGGCACTGATCTACTGCTCGATCTCGGCCTACGGGCAGAGCGGCCCCTATGCCGACCGCGCGGGTGTCGATGGCATTCTGCAAGCCGATTCCGGCCTGATGAGCCTGATCGGCACGGCCGATGGCGAGCCCTGCAAGGTGCAGTCGCCTGTGGTGGATGTGATGACTGGATACGTGGCGGTCATGGGCATCCTTGCCAGGCTGGCACAGCGGCAGCGCGATGGCCGGGGCGGTCATCTCGACGTGAACCTGCTCAACGCCGCGCTGGCACTGCAGCAGTCGGCGCTGACCGGATACCTATCCGATGGCCAACTACCCGTGCGCTCGGGCAGCGCGGCGCCCTATTCGGCGCCGAACCAGGCATTCCGCACCGCCGACGGCTGGATCATGGTGGCTGCATACATGCCGGACCGCTGGCGCCGGCTATGCCAGACGCTGGGCCTGCCCGCGCTGATCGACGATCCCCGCTTCACGACGTCGCCGCTGCGCGTGGCCAATCGCGATGCCATGGTTGACGCGCTGACGCACGTCTTCGTCACGCGGACCACCGCGCAGTGGCTGTCGGTGCTGCGCGACGCGGACATACTCTGCGCGAGAGTGGCCACCTATGCCGATGTGGCCGACCATCCGCAGGTGGCGGCCAACGGCATGATCGCAACAGCCTTGCATCCCGCATTGGGAGCCATCCGCATGCCAGGCTTTCCGGTATGCAGCCGGGATATCAACGCCGGGCCGGTGCGGCCGGCGCCGGCATGCGGAGAGCACACGGCCTCGGTGCTGCGGTCCGTCGGCTATGACGAAGGTCAGATTGCCGCATTGGCCGCGAGCGGGGCAATCCACTGCGCCGCAACGCAGTAGCGACCCGAAGGGTGTTCCTTCGCCTACGTTGCCGCAGCCCCCTTGAACTGCGCGAGCAGCCACTTGCGGAACGTAGCCATGCTGGAGCTCTCAGTGCGATCGGCAGGTGTTACGAGGTAATAGGTGAACTCACCCATGTCCACGACCTTGCGGAACGGTGCCACAAGCTTGCCCGACGCCAGGTCGTCCTCCACCAGGAAGCGTTGGGCGATGGCGAAGCCTTGGCCTTCCAGCGCGGCGGCATAGGCCATGGCCGAACTCTGGTAGGTCATGCCACTGCGCGCATCCACTTGCGCATCAACCTTGGCCGCGGCCAGCCAGCACGCCCAGTCGTCGGGCCGCGCAATCGAGTGCAGCAGCACCTGCCGTTGCAGGTCCCCGGGACTGCGAACCTTCCTCGCTAAGGCCGGGCTGCACACCGGCACCAGGATATTTGCGACCAGCCGATAGGCATTCGCGCCATTCCATTTCCCATCGCCCAGGCGGATTGCCCCGTCGATGTCCTCGCGCCTGAAGTCGACCGGATCGAGCGAGGCAGTGAGCAAAACCTCGATGCCCTTGTTCGCCGCATGAAAGCTCGACAGACGTGGAATAAGCCAGCGCATGGCAAAAGTGGTGTACGCCCGAACCTTCAGTTGCGTGCGGCGTGTGCGACGTTTAAGGCGGCCCGTCGCTTCGCGCAGGATGTCCATCGAACTGGTGACGGCGCGGAAGTATTCCTCTCCCGCTCGCGTGAGCGATATCTCGCGGTGGCCCCGCACGAACAGCGGCAACCCGAGCGCATCTTCAAGCGTTCGGATTTGGCGGCTGATAGCGCCCGGCGTTACGTGCAACTCTTTGGCGGCAATCGTGATGCTCAGGCGACGTGCCGCGACTTCGAAGGCGCGGATGGCATTGAGTGGAGGAAGGCGATCCATGGCACGGATTCTGGCACGTGCTTGAGAATTACTCAATCGAGAAGCCAGTGACGCAACTTCCGCCAAGCATCGCACGGTGACAGTTCGAAGGCCTGCCATAAGACAAATGCGAAGACATTTGCATCATGGCAGTGCGCCTCAAAGTGTCCTTGAAAAAACTGCACGCGCGCATAAAGTGATAGCGCACGTCCCGCTGTTGCGCCCGCGTACATGACAGTCATGCAATGTTGGCGGCTGCCCATGGCATGCGTCCAGCCAAGGAGAAACAATGGAAGACCCCACCACCGGGCCAACTGGGAGATCGGGCCCAGCGCCAGCTTGTCTCGACCCCAAGCTTTCAAGGCGACGCTTCCTACAATGCGTCGGTACATCCGGCGCCGGGGTCGCCAGCGTGGCGCTGACATCTAACGCGACGGCTCAAGCAACGCAACAGGCCAACTCCACCGCCTCGGGCGCCGCACAGGAAGCCGCAACCTATCCGGTCACGCTTAAGGTCAACGGCATCATGCATCGCGTGACAGTGCCGGCCAACGCGATCCTGCTCGATACGCTGCGCGACAAGTTGCATCTCACTGGCACCAAGAAGGGGTGCGATCATGGCCAGTGCGGCGCATGCACGCTGATCGTCAACGGTGTCACGGTCAACTCATGCCTGTCGGTCACGGTCATGCATGATGGCGACGAAATCACCACGGTCGAGGGTCTATCACGCGACGGTGCACTACACCCAGTGCAGGAGGCGTTCTGGAGCCACGACGCATATCAGTGCGGTTACTGCACCGCTGGGCAGATGATGAGCGCGGTGGGCATCCTACAGGACAAGCGTGTGCCGAGCGACGACGCTGCAGTACGCGAGGCGATGAGCGGTAACATCTGCCGTTGCGGCGCGTACAAGAACATCGTGGCTGCCATCCAGGACGCCCGCGGCAAGGTCGGGAGGCGGTAATGCGCAACTTCGAATACACGCGCGCCACCGATGTCGAGCAGGCCATCGTGCTCCATGGTCGAGAGGACAACACCGTCTACCTGGCGGGCGGCACCACGCTGCTCGACCTGATGAAGCTTGATGTGATGCGGCCGGCCAAGGTGGTGGACATTCACAAACTTCATCTCGACAAGATCGAACCGTTGCCCGACGGCAGGGTTCGGATAGGCGCGATGGTCAGCAATACCGACCTGGCCCGCCATGCGCACATCATGAAGGCTTATCCGCTGCTGTCGGAAGCGATTCTGTCGGGCGCCAGTACGCAGTTGCGCAATAAGGCCACGACGGCTGGCAACATCATGCAGCGTGTACGTTGCGGCTACTTCCGCGATGGCGTGTCGCCGTGCAACAAGCGCGTTCCGGGTTCCGGATGCGCGGCCATCGACGGTCTGAACCGCAACGTGCATGCGGTTCTTGGCGGCAGCCCGCAGTGCATTGCTGCCCACCCGTCTGACATGTGCGTGGCCATGGTGGCCATCGGCGCAACGGTCCATGTGCAAGGGCCGAATGGCAAACGTGACATTCCCTTCGCGGACTTCCATCTGCTGCCGGGCGAAACACCGTGGAAGGAGCACGCCCTGGAGCCCGATGAAATGATCACGCACATCACACTTGATGCACCGATGCCGGGAAGCAAGTCGGCCTATCTGAAGCTGCGCGACCGGACGTCATACCAGTTCGCGCTTGCTTCGAGCGCCGTGATTCTGGCACTTGATGGGAAGACTGTCCGTGATATCCGCGTTGCGCTGGGCGGCGTGACGACGAAGCCGTGGCGCGCGACCAATGCAGAGGCCGTGTTGCGGGGGAAGTCACTCAGTGAAGTGCTGGTCCGCGAGGCCGCCGCCGCAGCGATGGCCGGCGCCGTGTCGTATGGCCAGAACGCTTTCAAAATTCCTCTCGGCCAACAGGCCGTGATTCGAAACCTGTCGCGCCTGACGGCGTAAAGCAGGCATGACCCGCTGACCCCCAGGGGAGACTCGCGTGAACCGTACTGCCATCGGCGCATCGCCGCGCCGCATCGACGGCCGACTCAAAGTGACCGGCGCCGCCCTATATACTGCCGACCGCTCCATGCCCGGCATGCTACATGCCTATGGGGTGTACAGTACCGTAGCCAGCGGACGCATCACTGGCATCGATCATGCCGAGGCGAAGCGCGTGCCCGGTGTGGTCGACGTGCTCCACAACGGCAACTTCCCGCGCTTGTACAAGACGCCGAAGAGCCCGATTTCCGGTGCCACGATCCTGACCGCGTCGATCACTGACGAGCACCGTCTACCGTTCGAGGACAATACCGTCCACTACGGCGGCCAGATGGTGGCGCTGGTGATCGCCGACACTTTCGAGCATGCGCGCGAGGCCGCATATCGCGTCAAGGTGTCATACGACGTCGGCAAGGCCGTGACGGACCTGGAGCACGGTATCCGCGCCAACGGCCTGCGCGATGCCGGACGTGGCCATGCACGCGGTACGCCGGAGGCCGTATTCGAGCAATCGCCGATGCGCGTGGATGCTGTCTACCGGACCCCCGTCGAAACGCACAACCCTATGGAGATGCACGCCACGGTGGCGTGGTGGGAAGGCGAAGACCTGCACCTCTACGAAGCCACCCAAGGGGCTACTGTGCATCGCAACACCATCGCGCAGATTTTTGGGCTGACGCCGGAACGCGTGACGGTCGATTGTCCTTTCATCGGCTCCGGCTTCGGTTCCAAGCTCTTTCTGTGGCCGCATTCGGTGGCCGCCAGCGCAGCGGCCAAGATGACGGGACGGCCCGTGAAGCTTGTCGTGCCGCGGTCTTTCATGTTTACAACCACCGGTCAGCGGCCCGAAACGCGGCAGCGGCTACGCCTGTCGGCCAATGCCGATGGCCGGATCACCTCGATCCGCCACGAATCAGTCAACACTACGTCGTTCATCGAGCAGTACGTGGAAAACTGCGGCGGCATGACGCAGAGCCTGTATGCGTGCCCGAACGTTGGTGTGACGCACCATACCACTAACGTTCACCGGGGCGCCCCGACCTCGATGCGCGCCCCCGGGGCGGCCCCCGGGTTGTTCGCGCTGGAGTCCGCAATCGACGAATTGGCCCTTGCGTGCCAAAAGGACCCGCTGCAGTTCAGGCTCGACAATATCTCCACGCGAGACGAAAGTACGAACCTGCCGTGGTCCAGCAACCACCTGCGCGAAGCCATCGAATCGGGAGCACGCAAGTTCGGTTGGGATAAGCGTAATCCACGCCCTGGTTCGATGACCGACGGCACGGAGGTCATCGGCTACGGTATGGCTGTGTGCAACTGGGACGCGTGGCGCACGCCTTCCGAGGCCCGCGTGCTCTTGCGCGCCGATGGCACGGCATCGGTTATCTGCGCAATCCAGGATATTGGGACAGGCATGTACACCATCGTCGCACAGACGGTCAGCGAGCTGACTGGCTTGCCGTTCGAGAAAATCGAAGTCCGGCTTGGGGATTCGTCGTTCCCGTCGGCGCCAGTGGCAGGCGGCTCCTGGGCCACGGCCAGCGTGCTGCCCGCCGTGGCCGAGGCCACCCGCCATGCCATTGGCGAACTGCGCACGTTCGCCACCGCCGAAGGAGGCGAATTCGCAGGCGCCAGACCTGAGACACTTCGACTGGAAAACGGCCAGCTAACGGATGGGAAGCGTCGTGTCGAGTACGCGGCGATCTTGAACAAGCAACGCTTTGCTGCCGCGGAAGGCTTTGGCCGCACGGGCGGCGCACCGAATCTCGACAAGCTCTCGTTCATGTCATTCGGTGCGCATTTTGTGGAAGTGCGTTGGGACCCTGGCATCTCGCGGCTATGGGTGTCAAGGGTGGTCAGTGCCATAGACGTGGGCCGTGTCATCAACCCGGCAACGGCGCGCAACCAAGTCGAAGGTGCGATCGTGATGGGTATCGGCATGGCGCTATTCGAGGCTACCGAGTATGACGAGCGCAACGGCATGCCCGGCAACAACAACTACGCCGAGTACGCGGTTCCAGTGCATGCCGACCAGCCGCAGATCGATGTGTTGCTGCTCGATTATCCCGATCTCGAGTTCAATGAGTTCGGCGCGCGTGGCATCGGCGAAATCGGCATCACGGGCTTTGCCGCAGCGGTGGCAAACGCGGTCTACCACGCCACTGGCAAGCGTATCCGCGATCTGCCGATCGTCAAGGAGAAGCTGATGGCTTGAGTGTACGCGCGGGGCGCCTATGGCGCTAAGTCAGCGGGAGAGGAGCGATCCCAGGCGTAAACACTAAGCCTCACTGGAGCGGAAGATGATAAGCGATGTCCCCAGCACAATGACGTCGCGGCGCCATCAGATGTATCCACAGATCACGGAAGCCGAGATTGAGCGCATGTTGCGCTTTGGCTCGCAGCAGACCTACGAATCTGGCGCGCACCTGCAGACGACCGGCGTGCGTAGCCCAGGGATGTTTTTGATTCTTAATGGCACTGTCGCCATTATTCAGCGAGACGGGTTGGGCAATACTCAGCCCATCGTCCAGTTTGGACGCGGTGATTTCGCGGCCGAACTTGGATCGATGTCTGGCAAGCCGTCGCTGGTGGATGCCGTGGCTGTAGGTCAAGTGGTCGCGTTACTTATTCATCCCCGGCAACTACGAGCGCTGATTGTGGCTGAGGCCGATCTTGGCGAGCGCTTGATCCGTGCATTGATCTTGCGACGCGTCTCGCTAATCGAGTGGGCTTCCAGTGGTCCCGTCCTAATTGGAAGGCCCGGTTCGGCGGAACTGGTGCGCCTCGAGAGTTTTCTTCGTAGCAACGGCGAGCCCTACCGAGTATTGGATGCGCGCGACGACGCCAGCGCTGCGGATCTGATCGAAGAGTACGGTGCAGGGCCCGAAGAGCCGGTCGCCGTCTGTCCCGATGGCTCAGTGCTCGTAAATCCTAGCGAAGCTGCCCTTGCACGTTGTATGGGCATGGTAGACACGGCTGAGCGGAATGAGGTCTTTGATGTGGCCATTGTAGGGGCGGGTCCAGCCGGACTTGCGGCTGCCGTATATGCGGCTTCAGAAGGTCTACACGTGGTGGTTCTTGACCGACGCGCGTATGGGGGCCAGGCTGGTGCAAGTGCCAGAATCGAGAACTACTTAGGGTTCCCCACAGGCATATCCGGCGCTGCACTCACCGGACGGGCTTTCGTACAGGCGGAGAAATTTGGCGCGGAGATCCTGATCCCAGCGGAGGTGCGGTCGCTCGACTGCACAAGGGCGGGTCCCGACAAGGAACTGCGGTTGCAGCTTGCTGACGGCCGTTGTCTGCGCGCGCGTTCCGTGGTGGTCGCAAGCGGTGCGCGATATAGGCGGCCAGCCGTGCCGTCGCTGTCTGACTACGAAGGACGCGGCGTCTGGTATTGGGCTTCCGCGATCGAGGCACGAATGTGCGAACAAGCAGAAGTCGCGCTTGTGGGAGGAGGAAACTCGGCTGGCCAAGCAGCCGTATTTCTGTCTCAGCACGCGTCAAAAGTCCATGTATTGGTGCGCGGGGCGGGGCTCGCTGCAAGCATGTCCCGTTATTTGATAGATCGGATCGCAGCTTCGCGAAATATTGAGGTTCATCCATTCTCAGAGATCGTGCAACTGCAAAAGGGCGAGTGCAACAGTCTGATCGGTATTACGTGGCATGATCGCCAGTTAAATTGCGACGTGAGGAAGCAGTTGAGGAATGTGTTTTTGTTCGTAGGCGCTGATCCGGAAGCAGCGTGGCTAGGGGATTGCGGCGTGACCACTGACCCGTCTGGATTTGTGCTCACGGGCTCGCAGGCCAGCTCAGAGCGCGATGGACGCCAGCCCGCAGCGCTGGAGACAAGTGTGCCGGGCGTTTTTGCCGTTGGCGACGTGCGCTCAGGATCGGTCAAGCGTGTGGGCGGCGCGATCGGGGAGGGTGCCGCCGTCGTCGCGCAAATCCATGACTTTCTCGCAGCGGGCTATGCCATGGATGCAGCTTGAGACGCGATACGCCCTTACATTAGTTTCCATAAGTAGCAGTCAGGATCAGGGTTTCCGCATCCTTTTCTCAAACTTGCTCGGAGCCCAATAGAGCACCCGGCCCGCGGCCAGTATTGCGCTAGAGTGCATTACTACGGAGATTGCACACAATGTGGAGCGGATTCCGAAAGACCGCTTCTGGCCGGTCTCGGACTTCGGCCCATGTTTCGCAGGCTGGCCCGGCTCCATCGGCGGCTCGCGACCCCTGAGGAGTCAGTCGCGGGTGCGCAAAGCGGTCGTTGGTCAGCACAGCCATATCAGGCGGCAGTCGCCCCCCTCGGCTCATACGCGCCGGCGTTAGCACGACGGCCGCTTCGAAGTGAAATACGGCAAGTGCCGTATTTCATGGTCATCTGGGACTGGCAGTCGGGTGGCTGCTGGCCACCCCGGTTCATTCCCCCCAACCCGCACACGACTCTGGACGTCGCTGCGAAGGCCGCACAACTCCGCAACCCGGACAGCACTGCCTCCTGCGAGCCGCACGTAATAGCAGGAGATACGACAGTTGCCGTATTTTCGTCGTGCGGCCTGGTAGGGTATAGTTCGCGCCCAGGCCGGCCTGTACGGAAACGGCCTGGCTCGGATGTCAACGCCAATCGAAAAATTGCGCAGTTGTGGCGGCCGAACGGTGCAGGGAGCTGATCCAAGGTAGGCGTGCCTCTTGTGTTCAGACACCAAACTGACGGGAAACGCCTTAGGCTTAGCGCTCTGATGCCGCGCGCGAAGCGCCGCAGCAACAAAACACATCAAAGACGGCGCACGGTCGACAGGGGGTGGCCATCGACCTTACCGGGCCGCTTCTCGCCAGGCACCCGAAATCGCCATAAGGCGGTGGGCAATGAAAGAGCCAGAAGTCCATTTGGGAAGAGAAAAATAATATGTCCTCACGTTTTGCCGGCCATCGCGTGCGGTTATCGGCTGCGCTACTGTCATTGCTCGTCTGCGCTTTCATAGCAGGTTGTAGTTCAGATGAGCCATCCGCTGTTCCGAGCGCTGGTCCCACAAGTCCGCCCGCTGGTCCTGCCGTGACGGCAAGCTACGGCGTTGGAGGAACCGTCTCCGGCCTGGTTGGCGCCGGGCTGGTACTGCAAAGCAACAATGGCGATGATTTGGCAATCAACGCCGATGGCCAGTTCGAGTTTCCCGCGTCTGTTACGGACGGGGCGTCTTACGCAGTCGCTGTCAAGAATCAGCCAGTATCCCCAAGCCAAACATGCAGCGTAAGCAGCGGAAGCGGCGTAGTGGCGGGATCGAAGGTGGCTAACGTTGCAGTTGCGTGTTCCGTCAATGCCTATGCCGTTGGCGGAACCGTTACTGGCCTAACCGGTACCGCCTTGGTATTGCAGAACAATGGTACCGACGACCTGCTATTGAACGCGAACGGTTCGTTCTCCTTCCCTACGAAGGTGGCTTCCGGCGCATCCTTCAGCGTTACGATCAAGACGCCTCCCAGGGCGCCGCTACAGAACTGTACTGTCAGCACGGGCTCGGGGCAAATCGTTAGCACGGATGTTCAAAATGTCGCAATCAAGTGTGTTCCGATCACGCTGCGGACGTTTTACATGGTGGGGAGCACAACCGACTCTCTCAGCGCGTTGAATGTCGATTTGGTTACCCCTGGTTTGTCTGCAGTACCTGGCTCGCCAGTCCAGACTCTGGACAAGAACTACAACGTTGCTGTGCACCCCTCCGGGAAGTTCGTCTACACGACGATGTACAGCTTGAATACCATCGAGGCATTCGCGGTGGACGCATCCACAGGGCAGCTTTTGCAAACTGGGATAGCACAGCCCACGGGTAACTATCCAGCATGGGTTGCAGTTGACCCATCGGGGCGATATGTAGTGGTCTCGAACTTCTACGAAAGCTCGATATCGATGTATGCGGTCAACCCTTCGACAGGAGCGCTTACGCAGGTTTCTGGCTCACCTTTCGCAACCAGCGCCGCGCCCTACCAGTTGGCCTTCGATTCGCAGGGTAAGTATCTCTATGTGGCAGGAAGCCGAGATAACAATATCACCGTATTCGCTCTGAATCCAACCGCTGCGACGCTGACGCCGATTGTCGGGTCCCCGTTTGCGGCTGGCGCCGCGTCGGCGTACATCGAGTTTACGCCGTCTGGGCGATTTGCCTACGTCACGAACTGGTACGGAGATTCCATCTCGATGTTCGCCGTGGACTCGGTTACTGGCGCACTAACTAATATCGGGGCTATTTCGACGGGTCTGGGTTCGGGACCGCGGATGGCGGTTGTCTCGCCAAATGGAAGATTCCTATTCGTGATTGGGTCTGATTCCGCCACGCTGTACGCCTACGGAATTGACGACAACACAGGGCAATTGACGGCGTTGGGTCAACTTGCGGTTGAATCGGCGTATCCGTTTGGACTCGTTGCCGATCCGGCTTCCAACCGCCTCTACGTGAGCTACTACTCAAACTATGCGATGGTCTCCGCTATTACTTACGATGAGGCAACCGGTTCACTGCTTTCGCGGACGGACATGACGACTCCAGGAGGATCGCCCGGCGGGTCATTTATTGCGTTGTACGCCCGCTAGCTAGATCGACGAACATGGCCGTCAACAACTGGACCGCTCGGGAAAGCCGGCGGCCAGTTCAGGGCTGCAACGGAACTACCAGGGGGTCTTCTTGTCCTGGGTCGAATTCCACGGCGACCTCTACCGACGGCTCCTGGCCGGCTAGCGTCCTTCATCGCACCGCGCGGTAGCCGTGAACGCCGGTTTCCGTTTCGTTCTAGGTGTTTAGATTCTTCTAGACGGGGTACGAGAACGTCGTGACCTGGATGAAAGGCTGCACTTGTAATCGGAATCCATAGGGCGGCGCATCTGTATGATCGTAACGACCGAAGAACAGCTTTGCCGCAGAAAATTCGATATATGTCCCCTGACTATCTCGAACGACACGAGCCCCCGGACAGTTCAACAAGTTAAGCCGTACTAGCGGCTCCGTTGTCCCTTCGCTCTTGAGCAACAGTTCCACATCGCAGTTGAGTGGCCATATTGTTAGACTCAGGAATAGCGGCTCTCTCGAAACTAGGTACCGATACGAAATACCATACTCTTCCTCGATTGGCACGACATCGAGAGCCTCCAGGAAATCCATCGGTTCCCATAAAAAATTTGGCATAGATCTTTATGTTGTGTTGTTGTGCGTTCAGGACGGCAGCAGGTGCGCGGATGTGTGAGGTCATCGCCCACGTGTGTGCGTGTGTACCTGAGGGTCTTTGAACGCTCATTTTCAACGATCTAGCTCATCGCGTCGATCGTCGGATCCTGGCCGTTCCTGGCCGGCTGACTCATTGTGGGTTCGGCTGTCCCTGTCCGACTCGGTTGGTAGTCGGCATGCGCCAAATCGCTCCGCTAAGCTGCGGGCCGACCTTACGCGGACCAAGACGATCGAAGGAAAGAAGCTTTGGCCAGGATACCTGCAGTGGCCTGCCTGACCCGGGCTTGGCGCAAGATCGGTGTCCCGTCGCGTTCCAGTTTGCACCCGCCAATCGTATCTACCATTTATCGCATAGGGGGTGACATGTGATGCGTAGGTATTGGAAATACTGCTTTGCAGATACTGATCACTCTGTAACCCGGTTTAGTCGGCAATTTCTAACGGTCACTGAGATAACTTTCATTTCCGCCCCATTTCATCCTGCACCAGAATGATTAACGAGGATCCTAATGAGGAGCGGGGACAATGGCTGCAGAATCTACGGCTGCGAACCGTAAGACCACGCATCGGGCCACGCCAGTTCCTCACACATCCCTACACGCAATCTGGCTAGGCGTCGCTGCGCTCGCTGGCGTGGCCGCTCAGCCCACTTCCGTGCTTGCTCAGGCAGTCAGTCGATGCGGCACGGGTATCTCGGGCAGCTTCCCGACCGGCATCGTTTGTGCGCCGGCCTCCGGCACGGCTGTCATCGATGTATCTGCCGGGTCAGAATTTGCATCGACCTCCGGATCGAGCATTCGCGCCACGGCACGATCGGCGGATGCCACTGTCACGGTGAACAGTTCGTCGATCACGAACAGTTCCACCACAGCCAACGCGAATGGCGTGCAGACCCAGGTGCTTGGCGGGCTGGCGAACTCCAGTGTCACGTTCGCTGGCGGCACGACCAACATCAATTTAAACGGGACACTCGCCCTGGACGGCGCGTCTGCCACCAACAATACGCTGGGTAGCGCGACGATCACGGTCACGACCGGCACCACCGTAAACATCACGAACTCGGTGTCCGGCAACGACCATGACGGGATGGACGCCAACGGCACCGGCGGTGGCGATGCAAGCGTCGTTCACAATGGCGCCGGGCGGATCCTCGCAGTGGGAGGCGACGGTGTCCGTGCACGCACTATTGGCGCCGGCAACGCTAGCATCCAAGTTGGCAGTGGTGTTGCCATCACCGTCGACAACACCAATGGCGTGGAAGACCCGAGCGACCCGGGGGTGGAAGCCGGACCGGCGAATCATGCTGGGGTCCACGCCAAGAACACCGGCACTGGCGCCATCACAATAGACAGTGCCGCGAACATACGGTCGATCGCGGAGAACGCTTTCGGTATCTTCAGCGAGTCCGCCTCAGGATCGGCCACCATCCGCAACTACGGAGCCATCGTTACGGACGGGAAAGCAGGCAGTGCAATCCGGGTCTCAAGCACCAACGGCGGCGACGTCACCGTTGTCAATAACGGCACCATCACCACGACGGGACCGATCGGACATGGGATCTACGCCGTCGGCAGCACCGCCGGGGGAGATATCGACATCCAGAACAACGCCACGATGACCGTTGGGAGCACTGCGAACGTCGGGGCGGCGGACGGATCCCGCGGTATCTATGTCATCTCGCGTGGCACCGGCTACGCGCGAGTAACGGGCACCGGCGACATCAATGTGATCGGAGCTCTGAGCACCGGGCGAGCCTACGGCATCATCATGACGTCGGAGGATGGTGCCGCGATGGTGGACTACTCCGGGGCCATTACTGCATCCGGCGACGGGGCCGGTGCCATCCGAGCCCACTCGAACACGAACCAAGTATCGGTCAACTACACCGGCTCGAAGCTAGAAACGTTCAACGCCAATGCCAACGGCATCTACGCGACGAACAACTCGCCGACGCAGAGCGTGTCGATCACGGCGACGGGCACAATTATCACGCATTCGGATGTAGGCACCGGAGACGGCTCAGGCAGCGGTTCGTTTGGCCTGCAGGCCACGTCAGGCGGCGGCCCGGTCAGCGTCGATTTCCGAGGCACAAAAATCGATGTCAACGGGTCCGGCGCCGGCATCGTCGCCGGTTCGGCGTTCAGCGGCGGCACGGGCGCAGGCGCGGTGACGATAAACAACGCTGGCGCCATCTTCGCTCGCGGCAACAGTCAACGCGGCATTCGCGGCTACTCTGCCACCGGCGCACAGCAGATCACGAACAACGGTCCGGTGCGAACTTCGGGCGCGACAACCTCCCAGGGCATCCTGGCGCAAGCCACGGCCAATGCGCCGCTCATCATTACGAACAATGGCGCCATCACCACGATCGGCACGAACTCGTCCGCCATCGAAGCCACAACCCAGGGCACGGTCGATGTATCCAGCACGCAACCGATATCCGCTGGCTGGGGCACCAGCGCGGGTATTCTGGTGGGCGGCGCCACACAAACCGTGCGCAATACGTCAAGCATGACCGCCTTGAGCGACGTGGCCATGCAGGCTGACTCGGGTGCATCGGGCAGCCTCAACCTGCAGAACTTGGGACAGATGACGGGAGTGGTCACCGCATCGAGCTCAGCAAGCCAGATCACCAACGCGGGCACGTGGAACCTGCGCAGCTTCATCGACTCCACCGGTTCGGGCACGCGCGACACCTGGAACGTTGCCATCGCCAACCTAGGGACCAGCGGCAGCAACACCATCGACAACACAGGGTTGCTGTCGCTCTCCGCGCAGCCGGCTGGAACCAGCGCCGTCAAGGCGCCGGCCGCTGCGATCGGTACCTTCAACCCCGCCGGCGCCTATCTGCCGCTGGGCCAGGCCGCCAATGCACCCACCCTCGGGGGCGCCGTCCAGGGGCAGTTACTCGGCGTGACCACTTTCAACAATGCAGGGATCATCGACGTGACGGGCGGCGGCGGCGCGGTGGGAAATGTACTCGTTATCTCGGGCGGCCAGACAGCCGGCGCTAATGGCGGCGGCATCTTCGTCTCCAACGGCGGCGCGTTGAAACTGAATACTGTGCTGAATGAAGGCGGTGCGAACAGTAGGTCCGACATGCTCGTGGTCGACTCGACGTCGACCGGGCCAAACGGGGCCACACGCGTGTCGGTCAACAACGTCGGCGGCACCGGCACGCTAACCCAAGGTGCGGGGATCGCTGTCGTAGAAGTCACGAACAAGACGCCAGCCGCGAGCGATCCGAACGCCTTCGCTTTGAACGGCCGGGCGGTCGCGGGCGCTTACGAATACCGGCTCTTCCGGGGCGATCAGCGTGGCGGCAATACGGATGTCTGGTACCTTCGTTCGGAAGAAACCCCAGTGCCGCCTGCTCCGCCCGATCCCCCTGCGCCGCTGTACCGCCCCGAAGTGGCCGCCTATCTGGCCAACCAGCGTCTGGCCGGTCAGATGTTCGTCCACAGCCTGCATGACCGGCTCGGCGAACCGCAATACGTCGAAGAACAGGGCTTCGACCGTGCCGAAGAAAAGCCACGCTCAGGCTGGCTGCGCGTGGTCGGCAAGTGGGAGGGCAGCCGCAGCGCCGATGGCGTTTTCAAGACCAGCACCGATTCCTTCCTGCTGCACGGGGGCGCCGAACTGGCCAAGTGGAAGCTGTTCCGCGACGACGGTGCGGACCGTGGGCATCTGGGGGTAATGGGCAGCTACGGATACGCCAGCACCGATGCGAACGCGCGCGGCAATCAATTCAGCGCCAAGGGTAAGGTGGAGGGCTGGAGCATCGGGGCTTACGGCACGTGGTATCAGAACGACGAGCAGAAGCTCGGGGCCTACGTCGACACGTGGTTCCAGTACGGCTGGTTCTCCAACCGCGTGGAAGGCCAGTTGCTGCCTACGGTGCGCTACAACGCCACCGGCTGGGCGATCTCGGGCGAAACCGGCTACGCCATCCCAACCCGCAGCCACTGGATCATCGAGCCTCAGGGCCAGTTGATCTACGTGGGCTATAACGAGGACGACATCACCGAACCGAACGGCACGCATGTGAACGGTGCGAACTCGCATGGCTGGATCTCGAGGTGGGGTGTGCGCTTTCACCGGACCTATGTGCGCGAGGAAGGCAAGACCACCTGGCAGCCCTACATGACGCTGAACTGGTGGCACACCGGGGTGTCCAGCAACATCTCGTTCAACGAACTGCCGCTGGGCAGCATGTACCCGAGCAACCGGTACGAGGTGAAGATCGGCACCAACGCCCAGTTCAACAAACGCTGGACAGGCTGGACCAATGTTTCGGGGGCCTGGGGTGCGCAGAGCTTCTATCAGTACGCGCTGCGTGTGGGAGTGAAGTACACGTGGTAGCGAATAGAGGTTCGAGTCCCCTTCGCTTTTCTTCGGTGAGAGCATTAGCTCCACGCGCCGGCCTTCGGGCAAGCAGCGCGACATAGTGGCCGGGTCAATGGTCAGCTTCGATCGGCGATTTGTAGTGCACGACGGACATCCGAACGCCCTGTCTAGGAACAACCGGACCACGGCTGCAGGCCGGCACGCGACCGCTGGCCGGCCTGCACGACAAACTACACCTCGGTCTGTTCTGCCATTTCCAGCGCATCGTCTACCTCGATGCCAAGATAACGCACCGTGCTCTCGAGCTTGGTATGGCCGAGAAGCAGTTGGACAGCGCGCAGGTTCTTCGTGCGCCGATAGATCAGCGACGCCTTGGTGCGACGGATCGAATGCGTTCCATATGCCGAGTCGTCCAGCCCGATGGAGGCAACCCACCGGTGAACGATTCGTGCGTATTGTCGTGTCGACAGATGCGGGGATGAATGCAAACGACTCGGGAAAAGGTAATCGCTGAGCGCCAGCCCGCGAGCGCGGATCCAGCATTGAACGCTCATCCGCGCTTGTTCGGTGATCTCAAACTGCACGGGGTGATGCGTTTTCTGCTGCATCACGGTCGCGCGGGCGCCGACTTGGCTACCCACGCAAACGTCCTGAACGCGGAGTCGAGTTAGGTCACACGCGCGCAATTTACTGTCGATCGCTAAGTTGAACAGCGCCAGTTCGCGAACGTTTGAGGTGAGTTGGAGACGCGTTCGTATCGCCCATATCTCATTCAATTTAAGAGGCGGCTTCTGGCCAGTCAGTCGCCCCTTGTTCCATGGAACCTGACGCGTCGGGTGGCATGCGGTGGTTTCCATGATGATCTCCTTTCAAGTGAAGGGACACCAAGTCTGCGCCCGTTTCCAAGGACCATCATCGATCTTGCTGTCGTCGAAGTAGTTCCGCCAGTGTGGGGAATGGCCAGTCCTCGTCGTCGTAACCTGGTGGAAGCCCGAGATGGCGATCACCGTCTGCGCATTTTGTCCTGTCCCCGGGGAGAATAACCTCAGTTACCAGTATTCCCGGGCGCTCCATCTCGAACAACAGGCGGCTGCACATTGGACAATAGCCCCGATCTAGCGGCTCATCATCCCCAAGGTCCATCAGATATTCATGGATCTGGACCCTGACGCCACACTTGCATGTGATTGGCTCAATGTAGTTCATGGATGCTCCTAGAGTGGAGTGCTGAGTAAACTGGTTTGGTGCACTCCCGTCCATGGATCATGAACGTACTCCTTTGAATTCGCATCGCCCGAACAGGGCACGCACTACTCTGCGCCATCAGTGTTGGAGACGTCTGTGGCTGTGCTGATGTTTGGTGGTCCAGTAAACACAACCAACAAGGACAGCAACGGTTCGGTACATACGTAAGACATCCGGTGATGCAATTGCTACCGGGACGATCACCGTAATGAGAAAAGCGTTCTAACCGAGCAGCGGGGTTTAAGTTGCACCGTCGTCGCTCTCAGAGTGGGGTGTCGGTATCAACGGGTTCAGCCCGGTACACCGACCAGAAGTAATGCGAGTGTCGATGGTGCCTGGCCTGCTTCTTCTCTGCGAAGAACCGAACCCGTCCAGCACGTCCGGCATCGAGGTCTATTTCTTGATGCTTCGTGGGCGACGTCGCAGCAGGCGGTAGTAGGCCAATCGCCGTAGCGACGTACTGTCCTTGAATGCGCCCGAGAATTCCGTTTGCCCCGTAGGCCGATGATTGGTTGCCAACCTCGCTAGGCAGATGGCATTTCGATGCCAGGCGGCTATTTCCCATGACGCTGTCCCTCAATCCCTGTCGAGCTGTATCGCCTGCGCGGCATCATGTACGACCGGGTCCGACGCGGACGCCTTGCTTGTCTCGCTGGATAAGCGGCAGGTGTCCATACGAAAGTAACCGAGCCACGGCCTGCCGGGCTGAAGTGGCAGCTTCAAGGTCGGGCAAGGCCGAAGTCTCTATGCCGAATGAGCCGCATTTCGGGCAGGAATACTTGTATCCCCGGAGCGCGGAAGAACGAATCCGCTCAGCGGCAGTGCCGCACAGAGGGCAATTTGCGGGTTCTGGAAGCATGGTTGCAGACACAATAATACTGTATGGATATACAGTATAGCCGAGGTCAAGCGTAAGGGAAGCCCTGAGCCGACGTGCGCGTCGAAGGCATGGGTCGGTCGGGGACTCGGCGCCGTGCTTGAGCTTGGAAGTGGCGTCGCCTATGACGCAAGCCAAAGTCGAATTGGCGCGTGCAGTTTGGTCGATGACTACTTCACGTCAACCCTTGCGGTCGCTTAGCGACCCGAAACGGCCGGTCACCGGCTATCCGAGACTGTCAGGGGTTTGCACTCGACAATCCAGAAACCCCAGCTCTGCGTGTCGCAAGTCACGAGAAACATCAACATCGTGACTTGTACGAACGCCCCTGATTTTGACGTTCATGGACGCTTCGAGCCCGGAGCGACCCAGAGACTTCGGCGGCTTCCTGTTGATACTCGTTCCAATCAGCCGCCATGGGCGCTTCCTCCTTGTTGAAGACGGATGCTGGTCTCAAGTACTGCGATCATCAACCACTGTATCGCCAGCGCGTTAGCTGGGAAGGGGGCGACCTTGCCGTGTCGACGCTGGGTGACGAGACTTGTGCGCGGAGATTGCGAAACAAAATGGTAACCGCCACTCGAAATTTTGCAACGCTGTGCAAGTCCTCGCAATGTCTTGCAAGATCGAGTGTAAATGTTAAGACGCGATCTCTTGTAGCCGGCTGCCGTGACGATTTCAATAAAAGCGTGGACGCGAGGTCGGTGTGTCACGCGCAGACTTCGAGCAGCCACTAAATCATCAGGAGTTACACATGAATATGGAAATGCTGAGAAAGGCGAAAGCGGAACTCGATCAGAAGATCGAGGAGGCTCGTCTGCAGGAGGGGGCGCAGCTCATGCGCACCATGCTCCGTGACTTGGAGTTTTATCAATTCACCCTCGACGATTTGACCCAATTCGCGGCGTCTGAAAAGGGGATGCGGAGCGAAGAGGAGACCGGCCCTGTTGGACTGATTGATAGTGATGTCAAGCTGGGCGCCGTCGCTATGCACATGTTGAACGGCGATAAGGCAGCTACTATGACTTCGCTGGAAGATGAGATGGCGACGGAGGACCACCGCAAGGACCACCGCAAGGACCACCGCAAGGACGACCGTGGCGCCGGTAGCGCTACGCTATCCATGACGGACGAGACGTCGTCGCGGCCGACAAATCGACCGCGCCCGCATCGCTGCCCGCCACTGCAGTTGCGCAGCCTGCTGTTGGCCAAGGCTGGGCGTCGTCGCTAGACGGAGCGAAGTGACTGCCCCAGTATTCTATCCATGGCCTTGTGCCACTGGGTAATTTCTGGGAAATGCACGTTGCAATATGCTGCAAAATCCCGCAAGGTCGTGTTAAGTTGGGTTAGATTGGTTCACCCCGATGAGGGCTGGAAAGCCGCCTGCAGACGGGATTTCAGAGTCGTCGTGCAATATTTTGCAAGGTCTTGCAAGTGACGGGTAGAATCGCACCAAGGGACTGTTAATCCGCTGGTCCGGTCTCATAATCCGTTGGTGCCGTGTTCGACTCACGGGAGGCCCACCATTGCAAACAAAGGGGTTACGGTTGATGCCGTAACCCCTTTTTTTTGGCGAAATTCCGAATCGGCGCCGGATTTCGTCAGTTCAGTCCCGTCCCGCCCGCCGCCGCGCTGTCAGCGCGAGTGCCGCCCAATCCTTCTGTCCATCGCCATGCGCGATGGCCTCGATATGCGCGTCGCGCAGCGTGCTGGCCAGCGTCATCGGCACGTTGGCCTGCTCGCCCGCTTCCAGGGCCAGCCTGACGTCCTTGCCGCCCAGCGCCAGCTTGAAGCCGGCGGGCTCGAAGCGTTGTTCGGCGATTGCACCGCCGTAGATCTTGTAGACCGGGGCGGCGAATACCGTGGCGGTGACCAGGTCCAGGAACGCGGCCGGGTCGACGTCGTAGCCCTGTGCCAGCGCCGCGCCTTCGCTCATGGCGCCAATGGCGGCGCCAATCATGAAATTCACGCCCAGCTTGACCGCGTTGGCCTGCTCCGGCTTGTCGCCAAAGATCCAGGTTTTCTGGCCCAGTACATCGAACAGCGGTTGCACGGTGGCCAATGCCTGGGTGTCGCCGGCGGCGAGGATGTTCAGTTGGCCGGCTTCGGCCACGTTGACGCGGCCCAGTACCGGCGCCGCGACGTAGGCTACGCCACGCGCCGCATGGAGCGCGGCCAGTTCGCGCGCCAGCGTCACCGAGACGGTGCCCATGTTGATATGGATGGCGCCACGGGCAAGGGCGTCCAGCGCACCGCCGCCGAGGATGGTGTCGCGCGTGGCGGCGTCGTCGGCCAGCATCGTCACCAGCACCTCGGCCCCCCTGGCGGCGTCGGCAGCCGTGGTAGCGCCGTGCGCGCCCTGTGCGACGAGCTTGTCGACGGGGCCAGGCGAGCGGTTCCAGGCGCGTACCGAATAGCCGGCCTTGAGCAGGTTTGCGGCCATCGGCAGCCCCATCGTGCCGAGTCCAAGGAAAGCGATTTGCATGACGGCCTCCATCGGGTGATTGCGTGCGTCTAACGTACTTGGCTTGCCTGCGTGCGTGGGATGCACGGGCGGGAAGGGGCAAGTTAGCACGCGCGCGCGCGGGGCGTATTAGCCCTGCTCCGGGTGCGGGATGCCGATACCGCTACATCTGGTGGCCGGGCATGGCGCTGCGGCGCCGATCCACCGTGCCGGTGTGCCGCGCAGAAACGCAGGGTGTCCAGTCGGTTGAGGTTGTCGTAGAGCACCAGGCTCTCGGGCAGGTTGCCGATGCGCTGGGAACACGATGGATGTCCCCGGCATGCGTGCGCGATTCGGTGCATGACGGTCGCCGCCATCGCTGCCATCCCCGCCATCGCCGCCCTTGCGGCATCAGATGGGAGCTACTCGGCTACCACCACCTCGACCTGCTTGAGCGCGTGAAACGGTTCAAGCTGCGCCGGCGTGGCGTCGGCATCGGTGACCAGCGTCCAGGCGCGTTCCAGCGGGGTCCAGTGCTGCTGGCGGGCGCGGCCGAGCTTGGTCGAATCGACCAGCACGAAGATGTCGGCAGCCTGGCGGATGATGCATTCCTTCAGGTAGGCTTGTTCCGCGCTGGCTTCGCACAGGCCCACGCCGGCCACCACGCCGTCGGCGCCCAGGAATGCCTTGTCGACGCTGATGCGTGACAGCGCCACCTGCGCCAGCGGCCCGAACGTGCCCATGCTCGACGGGCGCACATCGCCGCCGATCAGCGTGACGCGGATTCTGGGCAGGCCCGCCAGCGCGGTCACGGCCAGCAGGTTCGTGGTGTAGACGTGCAGGTCTTCGCGCGCGGCCAGCAGGCGGGCCAGCGCGGCGGCCGTGGTGCCGCTGTCCAGCAGCACCGCGTCGCCGTCCTGCACGAAACTCGCCGCCAGGCGGGCGATGGCTTCCTTCTGGTCGCGCTGCAGGGCCTTGCGTTCCTCCAGCGATGCCTCGGGTTCGTGGCCGCCCACCTGCATCAGCGCGGCGGCGCCGCCGTAGGTGCGCACGATGCGGCCTTCGCGCGCCAGCGCGGTCAGGTCGCGGCGCACGGTTGCCTCGGACACGCCAAGGCTCGCGGTCAGCCGGTCGACGTTGGCGTCTTCGCCCGCAAGCACGAGTTCGAGGATGGCGCGGCGGCGGTCGGCGGCTTTCATGAGCGAGACAAGAAAAAGGGGATCGAAAATCGATCCCCGATCTTACAGCAGTGCAGGCGCCGTCAGATGCGCGCCGGGCGACCATACGAGATCAATCGGCGATCAATCGGCGATCAAGCGCGCCGCGTGGCCAGCTCCGCGCCCTGGCGCAGGGCTTCCAGCAGGCTGCGCTCGTCGGCGATGCCCTTGCCGGCGATGTCGAACGCGGTGCCATGGTCAACCGAAGTGCGGATGACCGGCAGGCCGACGGTGATGTTCACGCCGGCTTCCAGGCCCAGCACCTTCACCGGGCCGTGGCCCTGGTCGTGGTACATCGCCACCACCAGGTCGAAATCGCCCCGGCCGGCGCGATAGAACAGCGTATCGGCCGGCAGCGGGCCTTCCACATCCACGCCCTGCGCGCGCAGCGCCTCGACGGCGGGGATGATCTTCTGCTCTTCCTCGCCCTGGCCGAACAGGCCGTTCTCGCCGGCGTGCGGGTTGATGCCGCACACGCCGATGCGCGGCGCGGCAATGCCGGCGCGCTTGAGCGTGGTGTTGCCGCGGTCGATCGTGCGCTGGACCAGGCCCGGCTCGATCTTGCGGATGGCGTCCATCAGGCCGATGTGGGTGGTCACGTGGATCACGCGCAGCTTCGGCGCCACCAGCATCATCGACACCTCGGGCGTGCCGGTCAGGTGCGCCAGCATCTCGGTATGGCCCGGGAACTTGTGGCCGCCGGCGTGCAGCGCCTCCTTGTTCAGCGGCGCGGTGCAGATCGCGTCGATCTTTTCCTGCTGCGTCAGTTGCACGGCGCGCTCGATGTAGCGGAACGCGGCGTCGCCGGCCACGGCCGACAGCTTGCCGAACGGCAGGTCTTCCGGGATCAGCCCCAGGTCGATGCAGTCGATCGTGCCCATCTCGAAGCGGGCTTCGTCGGGCGACGCGATGGCGCGCACCTTGAGCGTCGAGTTGACCAGGCGGCCGGCCTGCTCCAGCCGGCGCGCGTCGCCGATGACCAGCGGGCGGCACTGGGCGTAGACGCTCTCGTGCGCCAGGCTCTTGACGATGACTTCGGGCCCAATGCCCGTCGCATCACCCATCGTGATGCCGATAACCGGAATGTAGTCGCTCATTTGTCCATGTCCCGTTTGGTGGGGAAATCAGTCCTGGCGCATGGCTTGCCAGGCAAGCCATAGCGCGGCGTCGGTGCCGAACGCGCCCGCCTTGGTGGCAATGCGGCGCGTGGGGCCCGTGAGGGTTTCGGATAGCGGCACGCCGGCTTCCACCTCGCGCTTCAGCGTGAGGGCGCCGATGCCGGCGGCCGCCAGCATCGCACGTGCCGTTTCGCCGCCGGTGGCGATCAGGCCGCCGACGTGCGCAAAATAGGGCAATACCAGCTGCGCCAGCGCGGTGGACAGCTGCGGCCCTTCGGCCGGATCGAATGCGTCGTCGCGGCCGATGCTGACCAGCAGGTCGCGGCCCGCCATCAGGCATTCGGCAATCGACTGTTGCGACGCGGTCCATCCCGCGTGGTACGCGCCGTCGCGCAGCGCCTGCGGCGGCACCACCAGCGCGTCGATGCCGGCCTGTTCGCAAAGATAGGCGGCCTGCCTGCCCGACACGCCGGACATGCTGCCCACCAGCGTCAGCACCGGGCCTTCGTGGCGGGGCGCGGGGGGCGAGGCTTCCACGCCCCGCACGGGTGCCGCCGCCGACAGGGCGCGTGCCAGACCGCCCGAGCCCACCCAGAACACCGGCGTGGCCAGGTCGATCGATGCCTGGGCAAGGGTAAGCAGATCGGCGTCGATGTCGGCATCGCAGACCACGGCCTGATAGCCCTCGGCCTGCCAGCCTGCCAGTTGAGACTGCACGGCGGCCATGCCGGCGCGCAGTGTGTAGAGCGAAATGCGCGCGGCGCGCAGGCCCTGGGCTTCGAGCAGCGCCACCATGTCGGCGGGGCCGGTCAGGCCTTCCAGATGCCAGATGTCGGTGCTTTCAAGCGGCTGGCCGTTCACGAACATCCGGCCATCGCGCGTGACGCGGCCCATGGCCGGAAAGGCCGGGGCGACGATGGCCAGACCGGCCACCGGCTGCAGCGCGGCCGTTTCGGCGGCCCAGTTGCCGCGCAGGGTCGAATCGATCTTCTTGTAGAGCCGCCGGTGTGCGGCCGTGCCGCAGCGCCAGGCTTCGAGGTTGCGCGCGGCGGCGTCGGCAGGTGCCAGGCGGCGGCTGTCGACGTCGGCGGCGACCACATCGGCACCGCCGACTTCCACGGCGGCCGCTGCATCGAGCGTCACCACCGTGCGCGCGCCATGCGCGGCGAAGCCGATCGCACAGTCAGCCGCGCCGGACAGGTCGTCGGCGATGATGAGCCAGCTCATGCGGCGGTCCTGGCCATGGTGGCGTTTGTCCGCCGTGCCACGCGACGCGCCACGAAGGCGGTCAGCAGCGGGGTCAGCACGGAAGTCACCACCACACAGGCGGCCACCAGGATCGTGGCGTGCTTGGCGGCCTCGGTGTAGGCCGGGTTGGCCGCCGCCACCAGGGTGGGCACGGCGGCCGCGTTGCCGGCGGTGCTGGCGGCGGCAACGCCCGCCACGCCGGTGCCACCGCTCAGGCGGTCGGCGATATAGAGCGTGAAGCCCGTCACCACGACCACGGCAACACCCAGCCCCAGGCCCAGCATGCCGGCCTGCCATACCTTGTGCAGGTCCAGGCCGGCGCCCAGCGCCAGCGCGAAGAACGGAATCATCACGGGTACGGCCTTGCTCAGGAATTCGCGCATCTCGCGGTCCAGGTTGCCCAGGATCATGCCCAGCATCAGCGGCAGGATGCTGCCGACCAGCGTCGGCCACGGGAAGGCCGACAGGCCCGCCACACCCAGCGTGACCATGGTCAGGAACGGCCCCGATTCGAGCGACATGATCGTGTAGGCGCCCACGTCCTCGGGCTTGCCGTACTGGCCCATCAGCGCCATGTACAGGCCGCCGTTGGTGTCATTCATCGCCGCCACCACGGCCAGCGTGGACAGGCCGGCGAACATGCCGGCGCTGATCGGCGCCTCGCCCAGGAAGTGGCCCAGGATCACGCCCAGCACGATGGCCGTGCCCACCTTGGTGGCAAACAGCACGCCGCCCTTCTTGACGATGTAGGGCGTGGCCTTGACGCTGATGCTGGCGCCCATGCAGACGTAGAACACGGCCAGGATGGGCAGCGCGCCGGTGAACAGGGCGTTGGTGAACGACCCGAAGAACTTCGGACCATCGGGGGCAAACGTTGCAACCAGCGAACCGATCAGCAATGGCACGATCATCATGCCGCCCGGCACGCGCTCGATGGCGCGCTTGATATGAATCTGCATCGTCGTCTCCTGCCGCGTGGGGTGCGGCCACTGTGTGTTTTGCGCAGTCGTTTGATCGAATCGATCAAACGTGGGGCGAAGTGTAGGCCAAATGATCGATTTTGACCAGTTTGATCATAAAAATGATTGAAATGGTCATTCCATCACACAGCGACGCGCGCGACACGGTTGCGCTATCGTATGGCTCCCGCTTCCCCCTCGTCCGTCTTGAAACTGGAGCCCAAATGAGACTGATCGGCATGCTCGATTCCCCCTATGTGCGCCGCACCGCGATCACGCTGCGGCTGCTGGGTTTGTCTTATGCGCTGGAGCAGGTGTCGGTGTTTCGCACCTTCGAGCAGTTTCGCGAGATCAATCCCGTGGTCAAGGCCCCAAGCCTGGTGTGCGACAACGACGTGGTGCTGATGGATTCGACGCTGATCATCGACTACGCCGAGGCGCTGGCCGGCCGCAGCCTGATGCCGGCAGACCTGGCCGCGCGCCAGCGCGCGCTGCGCATCGTCGGCCTCGCGCTGGCGGCGTGCGAAAAGGCGGTGCAGCATGTCTACGAGCACAACCTCCGCCCCAGCGAGAAAGTGCATCAGCCGTGGGTGCAGCGGGTGGATAGCCAGTGCGCCAGCGCCTTCGCGCTGCTCGAAGCGGAGATGAAATCGGTGCCGCTGCCTGCGGTCGAGCAGGACCTCGATCAGGCCGGCCTGACGGCGGCGGTGGTGTGGACGTTTACCCAGGCCTTGCTGCCGGGCAGGGTCGAGCCGGCGTCGCATCCGGCGCTGGCCGCATTTACTGCGGCGGCCGAGACGTTGCCCGCTTTCCGCGCCTTGCCGCACGCCTGAGCGCGAATGTGATGCATTGATGGATCAAGTCGTGTGGAATCGTACGCTGGCCGTGCGATACCCCACCAAATGCCCCACAAACGGGTGATGTGGCGCCAGTCGCCTTGCATCACGATACGCGGCGGGGCGACAGGATCCTTGCCCCGCTACCACTTCTGCCCCGCGACCTCCCCGGCCAGCGGGGCTTTTTCCTTCTGGAGCCGGCTGGCACTTATCGCGCCTTCAGGATGGCCTCGATCTGCGCCGCCGCGTGGCGCAGCGGCGGCAGGTAGTGCCGTTCCAGATAGGCCTGGTCGCGGCTGCCCAGCACCATGCTCAGGCCCAGGCCGGCCACCACCTTGCCGGTCTGGTCGGTGAGCGGCACCGAGATCCCGGCAAATCCATCGACCAGTTCACTGACCAGCGCGCAATAGCCATCGGCGCGCACTTCCGCCAGCTTGCGCGCCAGAGCCGGACGGGAGCTGATCGTAAACGGTGTCAGCTTGCGCAGTTCGGCACGGTCCAGGTAGGCGCTCAGGGCATCGTCATCGAGCCCGGCCAGCAGCACGCGGCCCAGCGAGTGCGCATAGGCCGGCATGCGGCGGCCAATCGCCATGTCCACGCGCAGCAACTGGCTGGGCTCCTCGCGCGCCACCAGCACCACCGACTCGTGGTCCAGCATGCCGACCGAACAGCTTTCGCCGGCCTCGGCGCACAGCGCCTGCAGATAAGGACGCGCAAGCTGCGGCAGGTTCATTGACGCAAAGTAGGCATAGCCCAGATCCATGACCCTCGGGGTCAGCACGAACTGGCGTCCCTGCTGGGCCACGTAGCCGTTGTGCGCCAGCGTAAGCAGCAGGCGGCGGGCGGCGGCACGCGTCACGTCCAGTTGCTCGGCCACATCCTGCATGGTCAGGCGCTCGCTGCCGCTGGCGAACAGGCGCAGCAAAGCCAGGCCCTTGGTCAGGGAGTCGAGCAGTTCCTCCTTCCTGGGGGTCTCGATGGCGTCTTCGATGGTCTGGGTGTCGCTGCGCGGCATGTCGGGTTCAAGCGGATCGAAATAGGAGGGGTCTGCGGGTCAGACCCGACTTGCGTCCGGCCGTCCGATCCGTATGATAGGTGTTTCGCGAACATTTGTTCGCAAAACGTGGATCCGTAAAAACCACGACAGAACAAGACTCAGGAGACGGCAATGAAGGTGATCACCACCGCGCAGGCGGCAGAACTCGTCCAGACCGGCTGGACCGTGGCCAGTGCGGGGTTTGTCGGCGCCGGCCATGCCGAGGGCGTGACCGAGGCGCTGGAGCAACGCTTTCTGCGCGATGGGCTGCCGCGCGACCTGACCCTGGTCTATTCCGCAGGGCAGGGCGACCGTGGCGCACGCGGGGTGAATCACTTCGGCAATGCCGGCATGACGCGCGCCATCGTCGGCGGGCACTGGCGTTCGGCCACGCGGCTGGCCACGCTGGCCATGAACGAGGATTGCGAAGGCTTCAATCTGCCGCAGGGCGTGCTCACGCACCTGTATCGCGCCATCGCCGGGGGCAAGCCCGGCGTGCTGACGAAGATCGGCCTGCACACGTTCGTGGATCCGCGCACGACGCAGGACCCGCGCTACCACGGCGGCGCCGTCAACCAGCGGGCCCGCGACGCGATTGCGGCGGGCACCGCGAACTGGGTCGAAGCGGTTGACTTCCGGGGCGACGAATACCTGTTCTATCCGAGCTTCCGCATCGATTGCGCGCTGATCCGCTGCACGGCGTCGGACCCGCGCGGCAACCTGAGCACGCATCGCGAAGCGTTCCACCACGAACTGCTGGCCATGGCGCAGGCGGCCCACAACTCGGGGGGCATCGTGATTGCGCAGGTGGAGTCGATCGTCGACTGTCACGAGACGCTGCAGGCCATTCACGTGCCCGGCATCCTGGTGGATTACGTGGTGGTCAGCGAGCAGCCCGCGCATCACCAGATGACGTTTGCGGAGACGTACAACGACGCCTACGTGCGCCCGTGGCGCGGCGAGCGTGCCGATGCCGCCGAGAAGGCGAAGGAAGCGCAATCGCTGCCAGCCGCATCGGCCGCGCTGGACGCCCGCACCATCGTGCAGCGCCGCGCCGTGATGGAACTGGCCGCGCGCCGGCCGCGCGTGGTGAACCTGGGGGTGGGCATGCCGGCCGCCGTGGGCGCGCTGGCACACCAGGCCGGACTCGACGGCTTCACGCTGACCGTGGAGGCCGGGCCCATCGGTGGCACGCCGGCCGATGGGCTGAGCTTTGGCGCGTCGGCCTATCCCGAGGCCGTGGTCGACCAGCCCGCGCAGTTCGATTTCTATGAGGGCGGCGGCATCGACCTGGCCATCCTGGGTCTTGCCGAACTCGACGGCCACGGCAACGTGAACGTGAGCAAGTTCGGCGAAGGCGAGGGCGCGCTGATCGCCGGCGTGGGCGGCTTCATCAACATCACGCAGAGCGCCCGCGCGGTGGTCTTCATGGGCACGCTGACGGCCGGGGGGCTGGAGGTTCGCGCCGCGGACGGCGCGCTGCAGATCGTCAAGGAAGGGCGCGTCAGGAAGATCGTGCCCGAGGTCTCGCACCTGAGCTTCAATGGCCCGTACGTCGCGTCGCTGGGCATTCCGGTGCTGTACGTGACCGAGCGCGCCGTATTCGAGATGCGCGCCGATGCCAGCGGCGATGCGCGCCTGACGCTGGTGGAAATCGCACCGGGGGTCGACCTGCAGCGCGACGTGCTCGACCAGTGCGCCACGCCGGTGGCGGTGGCCGACGACCTGCGCACGATGGACGCGCGGCTGTTCCAGCCGGGGCCGATGCGGCTCTGAGCGCGATTCAAGAAACTACTAGAACGATTACGAGAAAGAGGCCCGCTGTACCGGGCCGATATTGGAGGAAGCACTGTGCAACACCGTCGTCAATCCCGTCGTCTGGCGCTGTCCGCGCTGGCCCTGGCAGCCGTGCTGCCGTTTGCACCGGCGTCCGCGCTGGCGCAGCAGAACTACCCGGACAAGCCGATTCGCCTGGTGGTGCCGTTCCCGGCGGGTGGCCCGACCGACACGGCCGCGCGCATCATCGGCCAGAAGATGGGTGAGACGCTGAAGCAGACCATCGTCATCGACAACCGTCCCGGTGCCTCGGGCACCATCGGCACCGAAACCGTGGCCAAGGCGGCCCCCGATGGCTACACGCTGGTGATGCTGGCCACGCCCACGCTGCTGGCGCCGCACCTGCTGCCGCGCAAGGGCTACGACATCTTCAAGGACTTCACGCCGGTCGGTAACGCCTACGAGCTGCCGATCGTGATGGTCGTGAATCCGCAGTCGCTGCCCGACGTGACCGACCTGCAGTCGTACATCGCAAAGGCCAAGGCCGCCCCCGGCAAGATGAACTACACCAGCGCCGGCAATGGCAGCTTTGGCCATCTGTCGACCGAACTGCTGAAGAACCTGGGCCACTTCGACGTGCAGCACGTGCCGTACAAAGGTAGCGCACCGGCGATTTCAGACTTGCTGGCCGGCCAGGTGCCGATGATGTTCTCGGACATGATCGCCGCGCTGCCGCATATCAAGGCCGGCAAGCTGCGCCCGATCGCGGTGGGGTCAAGCAAGCGCGTCACGTTTGCGCCGGAGGTAAAGACCGTGGCCGAGCAGGGCTTCCCGGGGTTCGACGCGTCGTCGTGGGGTGGCCTGCTGGTGCCGGCCGGCACGCCGAAGGACGTGGTGGCCAAACTGTCCGACGCGCTCAAGGGCGCACTGGCCGATCCGACCGTGCAGCAGAAGATGCTGGGCGCCGGCACGGTGGCGTCGTACCTGCCGTCCGACCAGCTCGCCGCGCGCATGCAGAACGACTTTGCCAAGTGGGGCAAGGTCATCAAGGACAACAGCATCAAGAGCGACTGATGTCAGCGTAAAGAAGGCACGCCTGGTCTCGCTGCGGGGTGCGCGGGCCAGGCGTGCATCGTTGAATCTTTAACTGCAGCTTCCAATTCAGGCCTGCACCGGCAGCGTCTGCTGAAATTGCGACACACCGTTCAAATCACGAAGGTCCACGGTCAGCGCGCGTGATGCGGGATCGATGTTGACCTCGCCAAAGAACTGGAAGCCGGCAAAGGGCGACATGTTCTGGGCGGTGGGCGCCTTCTGGTAGACCACGCGCGGCCCGAACGTGTTATCGAGCGGATTCGGCCCGAAGCTGCCGGCGTTGAGCGGACCGGCCACGAATTCCCAGAACGGATCGAAATCCTTGTACACGGCGCGCTCGGGCGAATAGTGGTGCGCGGCGCAGTAATGCACGTCCGCCGTTAGCCAGACCACGTTCTTCAGACCGGCCTGCTTGATGCGGGTCAGAAGACGCGCAGTTTCGAGCTCGCGGCCCAGCGCCGGGCCGTCGCCGTTGGCGATGGCTTCCCATCTGGCGCGGCCTTCGGCATCCTTGCCGTCCGGCACGCCCAGGCCAATCGGCATATCGGCCGCGATCACCTTCCACGTGGCCTGCGATGCGGTCATTTCGGCCATCAGCCAGTCCAGCTGTGCGTTGCCCAGGAACGCGGTGCCGGCGCTTTCGGCGGTTTCGCGGTTGTAGCCGTTCGGGCCGCGATAGCTGCGCATGTCCAGCACGAACACGTCGAGCAGGGGGCCGTAGGCAATCTTGCGATGCACGCGTTCGGCCAGGCCCTGGCGGTGCCAGCGCATCGGCGCGTTTTCCAGGAAGGCGCGGCTGCCACGGGCCACCAGCAGGCGCACATCCTTCTCCTTGTAGCGGTTGTCGGCTGACAGATCCTTCGAGTCGGACCAGTTGTTGGTCACCTCATGGTCGTCCCATTGCCAGATCTGCGGCACCTGGCTGGCGAAGCGGCGCACATTGACGTCCATCATGTTGTAGCGATGGCGGCCACGGAATTCCTTGAGCGTTTCGGCCACCTTGCTGACTTCCTGGGTCACCACGTTGCGCCAGATACGGCCGTCCTCGGCCTTCTGCTCGGCCGCGATCGGGCTGTCGGCGTAGATGGTGTCGCCGCTGTGGATGAAGAAGTCCGGATTGCGTTGGCGCATGGCCTCGTAGATGCGCATGCCGCCCAGGTCGGGGTTGATGCCCCAGCCCTGGCCCACCGTGTCGCCCGACCACACGAAACGGACCGGTTTGTCGGCAGTCATGGCCCGCGTGCGGAAGCTGCCCTCCATCCAGGCGCCTTTGGCACGTCGTTGGCCGGGTGCCTCGAACGCCACCCGCACGTGGTAGGACTGACCTGGCGACAGACCGGTCAGCTGGGTGCGCGCCGTCAAATCGGTCTCGCTGCTGGCCAGCGGTCCGGCGATACGCATGGCGTTACGGAAGCCGGGATCGGTGGCGTATTCGACGATCATGCGCGACGGCTGTCCGGCGCGGGCCCAGACCACCAGGCCATCGTCCGACGGATCGCCAAGCTGAATGCCATCCGGCGCGTCAGGGCGGCTAGACGTCACCACGGCCGGCGCCGCCAGTGCCGACGGCCCGAATACGGTCAACCCGGCCGCGAGCCCGGCGCCCAGGCCGAAGAAGCGGCTGGAGGTTCGCAGGAAAGTGCGGCGGGTGGCGTCGGAGGGGGGCGCGGGGGGCAGCGATTGCAGGCGGGTCGTCATGGCGGAAGGCGTCGGATCTCAATGGGTGGACATGGCGGGGCGATATCCTCGCCCGGTAATGTGACGCGTTGTTGACATGTCATTGACATGTCAACACCGATACTGCCCTTCCGCCCCGGTGTGCGCCCCCGGACTCTGATGGTAGAATCCAAGTCTTTGATTTTCCGGGCAATTCATCTTTTCGCGCGTTTTCCGCCGCGCGCCGCCCGTTGAACCGTACCAGACGCGTGTCCGTTGCCTCGGCTCCGCGCCCTGCACCGACACCTCATTGATGACGATGACCAACACCCCAGACCAGACCCCAGCCGCAGAGCAGACGTTCGAAAGCTTCGGGCTGGACGCGCGCATTCTGCGTGCCTTGTCCGACCAGGGCTACACCAAGCCCACGCCGATCCAGGCGCAGGCCATTCCGGTGGTGCTGCTGGGCAAGGACGTCATGGGCGCTGCACAGACCGGCACCGGCAAGACCGCCGGCTTTGCACTGCCGATCATCCAGCGCCTGCTGCCGATGGCCAACGCCAGCGCGTCGCCGGCGCGCCACCCGGTGCGCGCGCTGATGCTGACCCCCACGCGCGAACTGGCCGACCAGGTCTACGACAACGTGGCGCGCTACGCCCAGCACACCGACCTGCGCAGCACCGTTGTGTTCGGTGGCGTGGACATGAATCCGCAGACCGACGCCCTGCGCCGTGGCGTGGAAATCCTCGTGGCCACGCCGGGCCGTCTGCTCGATCACGTACAGCAGAAGTCGGTGAACCTGTCGCAGGTGCAGATGCTGGTGCTTGACGAGGCCGACCGCATGCTCGACATGGGCTTCCTGCCCGATCTGCAGCGCATCATCAACCTGCTGCCGGCGCAACGCCAGACGCTGCTGTTCTCGGCCACGTTCTCGCCCGAGATCAAGAAGCTGGCGTCGAGCTACCTGAAGCAGCCGGTGACGATCGAAGTGGCGCGCAGCAACTCGACCAACGAGAACGTGCGCCAGGTGGTGTATTCCGTGCCGGATGGCCACAAGCAGGCCGCCGTGGTGCACCTGCTCAAGCAGCGTGCCAACGAGCAGCAGTCGAAGCAGTGCATCGTGTTCGTGAACAGCAAGATCGGCTGCTCGCGGCTGGCACGCCACCTGGAGCGCGAAGGCATCAACGCCGCCGCCATCCATGGCGACAAGACGCAGACCGAGCGCATGCAGACGCTCGACGGCTTCAAGAGCGGCACCATCGATGCGCTGGTGGCCACCGATGTGGCCGCGCGTGGCCTGGACATCCCGGCCATGCCGTGCGTGATCAACTTCGACCTGCCGTTCAGCGCCGAGGATTACGTCCACCGGATCGGCCGTACGGGCCGCGCGGGTGCCAGCGGCGACGCGCTGTCGATCCACGTGCCGGGCAACGATGACCGCCTGCTGGCCGATATCGAGAAGCTGATCAAGCGCAGCGTGCCGCGCGGCACGCTGGAAGGCTTCGACCCGACCGGCGAGCGTGCGCGCCAGGAAGAATCCGACCGCCGCCGCCAGCGATCGGACGTGCGCCGTGCGCGCGACAACGGCGGTGCGGCGGGTAGTGCGGCCGGCGCGGCCGGTGGCAGCAGCGAGCGCGACGAATCGGCCCCGCGCCGCCGTCGTACCGAACCCAATGGCCGGCCGGCGTTCCGTCCGTCGGACGATCCGTTCTTCTCGCGTCCGTACGAGCCGTCGGGCAACTACACGCCTGCGCCAAAGGCGGAGGATCAACTGGCCGCCGCGCTCACGCGTGGCCGTCAGGCGCCCAAGCGCCCGGTGGCGGCACTGCTGGGCGGTGCGCCGCGCAAGTCGTAAGATCGCCAAGGCTTCACTGGCAAAACGGCCCGCATTGGCGGGCCGTTATCATTCCGGGCGACGACGGGCGGATCGGGTTCGACGACCCACTCGCCGCCTATCGCTCCAGCCACTGTTCCGCCCACTGCTCCGTGGCCGCCGCCAGCCAGGCTGTGACCGACGCTTCTCCGTTCACGATGCCCAGGTGCGCGCCGGCTTGCCGCAGCGCATCCAGCGGCGCGGCCGTGTCCAGCGCCTGCGCGCCGCTTTGCTTGCTTAGTTTTTCGCCCATCGCGTTGACCACTACGGGCACGTGCAGGTATGACGGCGTGGGCAGGCCCAGCAGATGCTGCAGATGGATCTGGCGGGGCGTGGAGTCGAGCAGGTCGGCGCCGCGCACGATGTGTGTAATGCCCTGTTCGGCGTCGTCGACGACCACGGCCAGCTGATACGCCCATAGCCCGTCGGCCCGGCGCAGCACGAAATCCCCAAGCTCCGTTTCCAGGTTCTGGCACTGGCGCCGCTGCCAGCGATCGTCAAAGCAGATCGTGGCCGCAGGGCCGTCCGGCACGCGCACGCGCCACGCGCGCGGCAGCTTGCCATGCAGGCCGTTACGGCAGGTGCCTGGATAGCCGAGCGTCTGGTGCCGTTCGCGGACATGGATCAGCGAATCGGCGATTTCCTTGCGCGAGCAGCCGCATGGATACAGGCTGCCGGCGGCGTCCAGCCGCCGCAGTGCATCGGCATAGCGCGACTCGCGGCGGCTTTGCCAGACCGGCGGTTCGTCGGGCCGCAGGCCCAGCGCGTCGAGCGTGCGCAGGATGCCAGTGTCGGCATCCTTCACGCAGCGCGGATAGTCGATGTCCTCGATCCGCACGAGCCAGTCGCCGCCATGGGCGCGCGCGTCGAGCCAGCTGGCCAGCGCGGTCACCAGCGAACCGAGATGCAGCGGGCCGGTGGGAGAGGGGGCGAAGCGCCCCCGGTAGCGTTGCGGCATGGTGCGGCGGACTTACTCGAACGACTCCGGCTGCTGCGGCGCCTGCTGCATCAACGCCTGCGCCAGGCGGGGATCGTCGAGCTTGCTGGACCACCATTGCAGCGCCTTGCCGCGCGTATTGGTGCGCCATGCCACCTTGAAGTTGCCGGGCGCGCGCACTTCCACGGTTTCGCGCACCTGCAGGACGCCGCTTTCGATATGGGGCTGCGCCATCGGTGCCGGCAGCCAGCCGCAGCCCAGGCCGCGGATCTGCGCTTCGAGCTTGTCGCGCATGGTGGGCACCACCAGCACGTCCTGGCCGGCCAGCACGCCGTGGGTGCGCGCGGGCAGGTTGCGCGACGTATCGCCCACGGCCACGATGCGGTGCTTGGCAATCTGGATCGTGGTGAGCGGGCCTTCCTCGGTGGCCAGCGGATGATGCGCGGCCACGGCGAAGACAAACGGAATCGTGCCCAGCGGCCGCACCTGGAAGCCCTGGGTGCTTGGAATCTCGTACGCGCCGCCGATGATCAGGTCGGCCCGGTTGCTGACCAGCGCATCCCAGGTGCCGCCCAGCACTTCCTTGGCAAAGCGCAGCCGGGTGGCCGTGTTCTCGGCGTAGAAGTCCTGGATCACGGGCAGCAGGGCCCGGAAATTGACCAGATCGTCCACGGCGATGTTCAGGCTGGCTTCCCAGCCGGTGGCCAGGCGCTTGACGCGCCGTGCCAGGTCGTCCGCCGCGTGCAGCAGGTGGCGGCCTTCGTCCAGCAGGGCGCGGCCCGCCGGCGTCAGTTCGGCCCGATGGCGCCGGCGGTCGAACAGCAGTACGTCGAGGTCTTCCTCGAGCTTGCGGACCACATAGGTCAGCGCGGAGGGCACCTTGCCCATTTCGTGGGCGGCGGCGGCAAAACTGCCTTTGCGCTCGATGGCGTCAAGGACTTCAAGGGATTCGAGTGACAGGGGCATATTCAGAATTTCTGAACAAGTGCTTCTAACGCGGTGCCCGCCAATATACTCCCGCTCCCCTAAACTGCCTAGCATCGAAACGCCGCCGAGCCCGCAGCCAAGAGCTGAAGGGTTCGATTCCAGGCCACAAGGAGGGCCATCAAAATGATTGAAATCCGTAAGTCTGAAGATCGCGGTTATGCGGACCATGGCTGGCTCAAGTCGTACCATACGTTCTCGTTTGCCGACTATTACGACCCGCGCCATATCCAGTTTGGCCCGCTCCGTGTGATCAATGAGGATCGTGTGGCGCCGGGCATGGGGTTTGGCACCCATGGCCACCGCGACATGGAAATCATCAGCTATGTGCTCGAAGGCGAACTTGCGCACAAGGACAGCATGGGCAACGGCAGCGTCATCCGTCCGGGCGACGTGCAGCGCATGAGCGCGGGCACCGGCGTGCGCCACTCCGAGTACAACCATGCCGCCGACCAGACCACGCACTTCCTGCAGATCTGGATCATGCCGAACCAGCAGGGCATCGAGCCGGGCTACGAGGAAAAGACGTTCGACGCCGCCGACAAGCGGGGCCGCCTGCGCCTGGTGGGCAGCCCGGACGGCGCCGACGGTTCGGTGGTGATCCATCAGGACGTTCGCCTGTTTGCCGGCCTGATCGACGGCGACGAGACTGCCACGCTGGCGCTGCGGCCGGGGCGCCAGGCCTACGTGCATGTGGCGCGCGGCCGGGTGACGGTCAACGGCCAGCCGCTGGAATCGGGCGACGCCGCCAAGCTCATCGGCGAGGATGCCGTGAGCCTGGAAAAGGGCGCCGACGCCGAAGTGCTGGTGTTCGACCTGCCGGCGTGATCCGGTGAAGTCCGCTGCAGACGCCCGCCGCCCTGGCGGGCGTTTGCGTTGCGCGGCCGCCATTTGTTTACCCGTAACCAGTGCTTACAGGTACTTGGAACACTTGCCGCTATGCTATCGTCTGGCCTATCCGCCATGCGACCGCCGCGGCACACGCCGTGCGCCGACTAATCGTCACGCGATGACCTTCGTATCCATTCTCCTGGCGCTGATTGCCGAACAATTCCGGGCGCTCGGCCGGAACAATCCCATCTACGACATCGTGCGTGTGCTGGGTGACCGCGCCGAGCACGCCTTCGACACCGGCCGCCCGCGCGACGCTGCGCTGGCCTGGCTTACCGTTGTGTTGCCCCTCACGCTGGCCGTGGTGTTTGTCCACTACCTGCTGGCGTCGATCAGCGTGGCCCTGACGCTGGTCTGGAATGTCCTGCTGCTCTACCTGACCCTGGGTTTCCGCCAGTTCAGCCATTACTTCACGGACATTCACGAGGCGCTGAACCGGGACGACCTGCATACCGCCCGCACGCTGCTGCATGAATGGACCGGACTCGACACGGTCGAAATGCCCGTGAGCGAGATCGTCCGCCACACGCTGGAGGCGGCCATCGTGGCCGTGCACCGCCACGTGTTCGGGGTGTTCTTCTGGTTCCTGGTGCCGATCGGTCCCGGTGGCGTGGTGCTGTATCGCACGGCCGAATTCCTGAATCGCCAGTGGAACACGCCGTCGAACGAGCGCAGCCCGGCGCTGGGGCGTTTCGCCGCCCGCGCGTTCTACGTGCTGGATTGGGTGCCGTCGCGCCTGACGGCAATCGGGTTTGCCATCGTCGGCAATTTCGAGGACGCGGTCTACGCGTGGCGCAACCACGCGCGCAAGTGGAACGACGCGGTCAACGGCATCCTGCTGGCCAGCGGCGGCGGGGCGCTCGGCGTGCGGCTGGGCCAGCCGCTGGCCGAAGAGGATTCAAGCGTCATGCTGCGCACGAGCCTGGCTGGGGTGGACTACGCGCCGGGCATGAGCGAGGCCGAGCCGGTGCCTCCCGAGTTTGGCGCGGACCCCGGCGTCCGCACGCTGCAGTCGGCGGTGGGCCTGGTCTGGCGTGCCGTGATCCTGTGGATGCTGCTGCTGGCGATGATCTCGCTGGCCCTCTGGGTGGGCTGACCGCCGACGGACGAAGACGAAGCGCCACGTGTTGTGGCGCTTTTTTTATTCCTGGTGCGCGCCGCAGTGCCAGCATGCGGCGAACTGCGCCTCGTGCCATTCGCCGCAGCGGCGGCACTGCCAGCGGGGCCCCGGCGCGGGATTGGCCGCCGCATTGAGCGCGGCCCATGCGTCGGCCTCGGCGGCGTCGTCAAGAATCCAGACCTGCGGGGCGCTTTCATTGAGCGGGATATCGCCTGCCGCACCGGCAAGCCAGGTATTGCGGACTTCCGCGCGGATGCCCGCTGCATCCAGTACGTTCTGGCAATGCGCGGCATGGACCAGCGAAGGCGTCCTCAGCAGCAGTTTCATGATGAAGCCGTGGCGGGCAGGGTGCTTTTACCTTACCACGGCCGTTGCCAATTGCCAGCCGGGGCTTACCACGGCTTCTGCTGTCGCGATTCGTGCAGCAGCTGCGTATAGAGCTGGTGGCGGCGCGGAGAGATCGTGCCGTTGTCGATGGCGCCCAGCACGCCGCAGCCGGGCTCGTTGATGTGGTGGCAGTTGTAGAACCGGCATTCGGTCAGCTGCGGCCGGAATTCCGGGAAGGCGCGCTCCAGCATGCCTTCGCTCAGGTGGTGCAGGCCGAATTCCTGGAAGCCCGGGGAGTCGATCAGATAGCCGGGCTGGCCATCGACGACGGCCCATTCGGCAGGCAGGTGATAGAGCCGCGTGAACGTGGTGGTGTGCTTGCCGGAGTCGAGCTTCGACGAAATCTCGCGTGTCTGGGCTTCCACGCCCGGAATCAGCAGGTTCAGCAGCGACGACTTGCCCATGCCCGACTGCCCGATCAGGATGCTGGACACCCCCGCCGTGCGCGGCTGCAGCGCGGCCAGCGCCTCTTCGGGGCGGCCGTGGACGGACAGCTCCAGCGTGTCGTAGCCCAGATCCTGGTATAGCTTCAGGCGGCGGCGCGCGTCGTCGAGGCGCCCGGTCAGGTCGGTCTTGTTCAGGATGACCAGCGGGCGGATCTCCAGCGCCTCGGCCGACACCAGCGCGCGGCCCAGCAGATCCTCCGAGAAGCTCGGCTCGGTGGCCAGCACGATGATGACCTGGTCGATATTGGCCGCCAGCAGCTTCGACTTGAACTGGTCGGACCGGTACAGCAGGTTCTTGCGCGGGTCGATGCCGGTGATCACACCCTGGTCCACCGCGGCCAGTTCGATGCGCACGTGGTCGCCCACGGCTGCGTCGCTTTTCTTGCCGCGCGGGAAGGCATGCAGGTGGGAACCATCGGTGCGCTCCACCACGTAGTGGCGGCCGTGCGCGGCGACGATCAGCGCCGATTCCGTATCGGCGCCGTTGGCCTTGCCGGTGCCCTTGCCGGCATTGTGATGGCGTGCGCTGCGGGTCATGCGTGCGACAGCAGACGGTCGATCCGCTGGGCTGCGGGCGGATGCGAGTAGTAGAACGCGCTATAGATCGGGTCCGGCGTCAGCGTCGACGCGTTGTCCTTGTACAGCTTCACCAGCGCGGACACCAGGTGTCCGGCATTGGTCTGGTGCGCGGCGAACTCGTCGGCCTCGAATTCATGCTTGCGCGACGACTGGCTGGCCAGCGGCCCGAGGATGAATGTGAACACCGGCAGCGCCAGGAAGAACAGCACCAGCGCCAGCGCGTTGTTGCTGGCGCCGAAATTCGGCAGCACGCCCAGGCCCGTGAAGAACCACTCGCGGGTGGCCAGCCAGCCCAGGATCGCCAGGAATACCAGCGAGAGCGCAAACGTGACCGCGATCATCTTGGCCACATGGCGGCGCTTGAAGTGGCCCAGTTCGTGGGCCAGCACCGCTTCCACCTCCTCGCCGTCCAGGCGCTCCAGCAGCGTGTCGAAGAACACGATGCGCTTGGCCGCGCCGAAGCCGGTGAAATAGGCGTTGCCATGCGCGCTGCGCCGGCTGCCGTCCATTACGAACAGGCCCTTGCTGGCGAATCCGCACTTGCGCAGCAGCGCCTCGATGCGCTGGCGCAGGCCTTCGTCGGTCAGCGGCTCGAACTTGTTGAACAGCGGGGCGATGTACGTGGGCACGATGACCTGCAGCAACAGGCTGAAGCCCACCCACAGCAGCCAGGTGTAAAGCCACCAGTAGGGGCCGGCGCGATCCATCAGCCACAGCACGGCCAGCAGCAGCGGCAGGCCCAGCACGCAGGCCACGGCGGCCATCTTGGCCAGGTCGGCCAGCCACAGGCCGAACGTCATCTTGTTGAAGCCGAATCGCTGCTCGATCACGAACTGGCCGTACAGCGAGAAGGGCAGGTCGAACAGCCCGCCGATGACGGCCACGCTGGCGATCAGCGCCACGCCGTAGAGGTAGGCGCTGTCCGGGAAGGTGTGGAGCCAGAACTGATTCAGCGCATGCAGGCCGCCCAGCATCGTGAAGCCGATCAGCACGGCGGCGCCGGCCACCACTTCGAGCATCGACAGCCGTGTGCGGGCAATCGTGTAGTCCGCCGCCTTCTGGTGGGCGGACAGGGCGATGGTGTCGGCAAACCGCGCGGGCACGGCGCCGCGATGGCGGGCCACATGGCGGATCTGGCGCGAGGCGAGCCAGAGTTTGGTCAGCACCATGATGACCAGGGCGGCAAGAAAGATCAGCGTGAACATCGGAGAGCCTTGTAGAGGATGGCGCGGCGCAGCAACGGGAAAGCCGAAGTGCGCAGCATGCCATCCGGGGCAGATATGCGAGAATTATAAATTGTTCGCCCCCGGCCACCCGCCGTTCCGGGGCAATTCCTTTTCGAAGTCCATATCGAGCCGTACCGCCAGATGACAAGTCCCGCCGCATCCTCCGTCAAAAGTGAAAACAACCTTGTCTGGCTGGACATGGAAATGACCGGCCTGCAGCCGGATACCGACCGCATCATCGAGGTGGCGGTGGTGGTCACCGATTCCGAACTGAACATCCTGGCCGAAGGGCCGGTGCTGGTGATCCACCAGTCCGATGCGGTGCTCGATGGCATGGACAACTGGAACAAGGGCACGCACGGCCGCTCGGGCCTGATCGACAAGGTCAAGGCATCGACGCTGACCGAAGCCCAGGCCGAGGCCGAGCTGCTGGCCTTCCTGAAGCGCTGGGTGCCGGCCAGCAAGTCGCCGATGTGCGGCAATTCGATCTGCCAGGACCGCCGCTTCATGGCGCGCTACATGCCCAAGCTCGAAGCGTTCTTCCACTATCGCAATCTCGACGTCTCCACGCTCAAGGAACTGTGCAAGCGCTGGGAGCCGGCGATCCACAAGGGTTTCCAGAAGCGTCAGCTGCACACGGCGCTGGCCGACATCCTGGAATCGGTGGAAGAACTGCGCTACTACCGCCAGCACTTCATCAAGACGCCGGCCGAGGCAGCCGCCACGTTGCCGGCACCGGCATCGCCTGCCGCCCCCGCTGCCCCTTCCGCGTAACACCCGCTCAAGAACAAGAACCCGGCGGGCGGGCTCCACGACGGACCGGCCACGCCGCCTGAGTCCGTCCAGCCGCCCCTGCCATGTTCACGCGCATCGTCTCGATCATCACGCCGGTCATCCTGATCATCCTGATCGGGTGGATATACGGGCGGCGTGCCCATCCGGACATGGCGGGCATCAACAAGGCGATGCTCGAAGTGATCGCGCCGCTATTGGTGGTATCGGCGTTCATCAGCAAGGATTTTGTGCTGGCCGATCACCTGGTGCTGCTGGCCTGCGCCGTGGCCGTGGTCATCGGCTCGGGCGTTCTGGCCTGGGTGGTGGCGCGCATGAGCGGCGCCAACCCGCGCACGTTCGTGCCCCCGATGATGTTCAACAACTGCGGCAACATGGGGCTGCCGTTGTCGGTCTTTGCCTTCGGGCAGGTGGGCCTGGCGCCGGCCGTGGCGCTGTTTGCAGCATCGAACCTGATGCATTTCACGATCGGCATGAAGATCGTGAACCGGCATGCGTCGATGGCGCAGATCGCGCGCAATCCGATGGTGCTGGCCACCGTGGCCGGCGTGGCGCTGTCGCTGGCCAAGCCCGTATTTGCGCTCCCCGAGCCTGTCTACGAATCGATCAAGCTGCTGGGCGATTCCACGGTGCCGCTGATGCTGTTCGCACTGGGCGTACGGATGAAGGATGTGAGCCTGCGCAACTGGGGCATGGGCGTGCTGGGCGCCATCGTCTGCCCGCTGGCCGGCATCGCCGTGGCGCTGCTGCTGGCATGGTGGGTGCCGATGACCGACCTGCAGCGCGGGCTGCTGTTCGTCTTCGCATCGCTGCCGCCGGCAGTGCTGAATTTCCTGGTGGCCGACCACTTCCGGCAGGAACCCGACCAGGTGGCGTCGATCGTGCTGCTCGGCAATATCGCCGCCGTGGTGTTCGTGCCGATCGGGCTGTATCTGGGGCTGAAATAAAAAACGCCCTGCGCCGGGGGGCAGGGCGTTATCGGCATGGGCCGGTCATACCGTCGGATTCGGCTTCGCGCGCAACGCGCTCTTCGGCCGGAACGCCTTCACGATGGCTTCGTTGGTTTCCACATACGGGCCGCCGATCAGGTCGATGCAATAGGGCATCGCCGCGAACACGCCTGGCACGATCACGCGGCCTTCCACGTCGCGCAGGCCTTCCAGCGTCTCACGAATCGCCTTGGGCTGGCCGGGCAGGTTGACGATCAGCGCCGCGCGGCTCGGCGTTTCGCGGATCACCGCCACCTGCCGCGACAGGATGGCCGTCGGCACGAAGTGCAGACTCACTTGCCGCATCTGCTCGCCAAATCCTGGCATTTCCTTGGTACCCACGGCCAGCGTTGCCTCGGGCGTCACATCGCGCCGGGCCGGGCCAGTGCCGCCCGTGGTCAGCACCAGATCGCAACCGGCCACGTCGACCAGTTCGATCAGCGTGCGCGAAATCAGCGGTGCTTCATCGGGAATCAGCCGTTCCACGGCCTGCCACGGCGAAGTCAGCGTCTTGCCGAACCAGTCGCGCAGGGCCGGGATGCCCTCGTCCTGGTACGTGCCGGACGACGCCCGGTCCGAAATGGAAACGAAGCCGACCACCAGCTCGTCGGGGTGGTGACGGGGAACGGGGGCGGTCAGCGGCGGATTCATGCGTCGGATTCCTTTGGGGTGTCTGTCGCGGCACTTTCGTTGCCATCATCGCCGCTTTCCAGTGCGGCCTTGATGGCCTGGAACAGCTCGCGATAGTACTTCGGCGGCTTGCCGAGTTCCTTTTCCTTGCGCGCGTTGCGGATGATGTTGCGGACCGACTGCACGTCCACGCCCGGGTGTTCGCCCAGGAATCGGGTCAGATTGGCGTCGTCGGCCAGCAACAGTTCGCGCCAGCGTTCCATCAGGTGCATCTTCGCCGTTTCGGCCTTGCTGGTGCCCTTGAAGCCTTCCAGCGCGGCGCGGATGGCGGCCACTTCGTCGTCGTCCAGGCTGCGCATGACCTTGCCGACAAACTGCATCTGGCGGCGCTTGCCCTCGTGGCTGGTGATCTTGCGGGCAGCATGGATGGCGTCCGCCAGCGACTCTGGCATCGGCACGCGCGCCAGGCGGTCTTTGGCCAGCGCCTCGAGTTCGGCGCCCAGGTCCTGCAGCTCGGTCATGTCGCGCTTGCGCTGCGACTTGCTCTTGGGCAGGTCGTCGTCCTCTTCCGGGGCGAAGGCGCCCGGGAAACGGCCGTTGGAGTTGTTACGGGTATTTCGCGTCATGGCCGGCATTTTATCTTGCTATGATTCCCGTTTGGACTTTTGATCACGCCCGCCCATATGAGCCAGACTGCCGAAAAGACCGCGCATTTCACCTATACCCAGGATCAGCTCAAGGCCATGGCGGCCGATGTGCTGCGCGTGGCACGCGAACTTGGCGCGACGGATGCCGCTACCGAGATCTCCGAAGGCGGCGGCCTGTCGGTGACGGTGCGCAAGGGGCAGGTGGAAACCATCGAGCAGAACCGTGACAAGGTGGTGGGCGTGACGGTCATGATCGGCCAGCGCCGTGGCAATGCCAGCACGTCGGATTTCTCGCCGGAGGCGCTGCGCGCCACGGCGGAGGCGGCGTACAACATCGCCCGCTTCACGGCCGAGGACGATTGCGCGGGCCTGGCCGAGGAAGGGCTGCTCGAACGCGATCCGCAGGACTTGGACCTGTTCCACCCGTGGAATATCGACGCCGAGGGTGCCATCGACATCGCGCGCCGTGCCGAGGCGGCGTCGTTCGCGGTGTCGCCGAAGATCAAGAACAGCGATGGCGCCAGCGTGTCGGCCCAGCATTCGCAGTTCGTGCTGGCCACGTCGCGCGGCTTCGTGGGCGGCTACCCGTATTCGCGCCATTTCATTTCGGCGGCACCGATCGCCGGATCTGGCGGCGGCATGCAGCGCGACGACTGGTATTCGTCCAAGCGCTCGCCGCTGGCGCTGGCCGAGCCCGAGGCCATTGGCCGCTATGCCGCCGAGCGCGCGCTGGCCCGCCTGAATGCCCGCAAGCTGTCCACGCGCAAGTGCCCGGTGCTGTTCGAGGCGCCGCTGGCGGCCGGCCTGCTGGGCGCCTTCGTGCAGGCGGTGTCGGGCGGCGCGCTGTACCGCAAGTCGACGTTCCTGTACGACTCGCTGGGCAAGGCCGTGTTCTCGCCCGATATCCAGATCAATGAGCAGCCGCACGTACCGGGCGCCATGGGCAGCGCCCCGTTCGACGAGGAAGGCGTGCGTACCCACGCCCGCCAGGTGGTGCGCGATGGCGTGGTCCAAGGTTATTTCCTGTCGACCTATTCGGCGCGCAAGCTTGGCATGCAGACGACCGGCAACGCGGGCGGCTCGCACAACCTGACGCTGACCAGCTCGAACACGCAACCGGGCGACGACTTCGCCGGCATGCTGAAGAAGATGGGCACCGGCCTGCTGGTGACGGAACTGATGGGGCAGGGCGTGAACTACGTGACGGGCGACTATTCGCGCGGCGCGTCGGGCTACTGGGTCGAGAACGGGGTGATCCAGTACCCGGTGGAGGAAATCACGATTGCCGGAAACATGGTCGAGATGTTCAAGCAGATCGTTGGTATCGGCGCCGACGCGCTGGTGCGCGGCACCAAGGAAACCGGGTCGATCCTGATCGAACAGATGACGATTGCCGGCAACTGATTCCGGCATTCGGCCAGACGGAAAACGGCGCCCGAGGGCGCCGTTTTTCATGGTCAGGCGGGTGGTGTCATTCCTCGCCCGACGGCGGGCGTTCGTAGGTGACGAACGCATAGTCGAACGCGTTGGCCGCTGAATGGTGGGTTTCGCGCGCAACCTCCACCCACTTCGACCGGTCGACGGCCGGGAAGTGGGCGTCGCCTTCCACATCGGCATCGATCTCGGTGACGATCAGGCGATCCGCGCTGGGCAGGGCCTCCGCGTACAGCTGCGCGCCGCCGATCAGGAACACCTGTTCCACGCCCACGCACAGGCGCTGGGCGTCTTCGAGCGATCCCACCACCTCGGCGCCTTCCAGTTTCAGGGCGGGGTTGCGGCTCACCACGATATTGCGGCGGCCCGGCAGCGGCCGGCCGATCGAATCCCAGGTCTTGCGGCCCATGATGATCGGCGCGCCCAGCGTGGTGCGCTTGAAATGCTGCAGGTCCTCGGGCAGGCGCCACGGCAGCGCGTTGTCGCGGCCGATCACGCCATTGCGCGCCCGCGCGACGATCAGGGTCAGCAGCGTCATACGGCCACCGGCGCCTTGATCGCGGGGTGCGATTCGTAGCCCACCAGTTCGAAGTCGTCGTACTGGTAGTCGAAGATGCTGTCGGGACGGCGCTTGATCTTGAGCGTCGGCAGCTTCATCGGCGCGCGGGACAGCTGCGTCTGCACCTGCTCGAAATGGTTGCTGTAGATGTGGCAGTCGCCGCCGGTCCAGACGAAGTCACCCACGCCGAGGTCGCACTGCTGCGCGATCATGTGCGTCAGCAGCGCGTAGCTGGCGATATTGAACGGCACGCCCAGGAAGATGTCCGCGCTGCGCTGGTACAGCTGGCAGCTCAGCTTGCCGTCGGCCACGTAGAACTGGAAGAACGCGTGGCAGGGCGGCAGCTTCATTTGCGGGATCTCGCCCACGTTCCAGGCCGACACGATCAGGCGGCGCGAATCGGGGTTGCTGCGGATCTGCTGCACCACCTCGCTGATCTGGTCGATATGGCGGCCGTCCGGCGTCGGCCAGGCGCGCCACTGGTAGCCGTAGACCGGGCCCAGCTCGCCGTTGGCGTCGGCCCATTCGTCCCAGATCGTGACGCCGTTGTCCTTCAGGTACTGGATATTGGTCGAACCCTGCAGGAACCACAGCAGTTCGTGGATGATCGACTTCAGATGCAGCTTCTTGGTGGTGACGACCGGAAAGCCTTCGTTCAGGTCGAAGCGCATCTGGTAGCCGAACACCGAGCGCGTGCCGGTGCCGGTGCGGTCGGACTTTTCGGTGCCATGCTCAAAAACATGGCGCATGAAGTCGAGGTACTGTTTCATCGGCGCGGGGTAGAAATGTGATGTCGGCTTTGAGGGCCGTAAAGCGAGGATTTTAGCCTGAAAGCAAAAAGCCGCCCGAAGGCGGCCTTTTGCGTTTCCGGCAATGCCGGTCAGCCGGGTCAGTGGCTTTCCACCGCCTTCTGGCTGCCGTCGCGACGCTTCTGGGTCAGGTAGCCCGCCCCCAGCACGCCGCCGATGATCACCAGGTACAAGCCCCACTTGATGGCAGGCTGTGCCTCGAAGAAGGCCTTGGTGATCGGCTCGCCCAGGATCATCTTGACGGCGGTGAAGGCCAGTACGCCGGCACCGATGTAGATGATCGACGGGTAGCGCGACATCAGCTTGAGCACCAGGCTCGAACCCCAGACCACGATCGGGATACTGATCAGCAGGCCCAGCACCACCAGCAGGAAGCTGCCGTGGGCGGCGCCGGCCACGGCCAGCACGTTGTCCACGCCCATCACCGCGTCGGCGATGATGATGGTCTTCATGGCGCCCATCAGCGTGGCCGCGCCAGCGCCGTGCTCGTCGCCGTCATTCTCGGCGGCCAGCAGCTTGTAGGCGATCCAGACCAGCGCCAGGCCGCCAACCAGCAGCAGGCCGGGGATCTTGAGCAGCCAGACCACGCCAATCGTCATGGCCGAACGGACCACCACGGCACCGATGGTGCCCCAGACAATGGCTTTCTTCTGCAGGTGCGGCGGCAGGTTGCGCGCCGCGAGGGCAATCACGATGGCGTTGTCGCCAGCCAGGACCAGGTCAATGACGACGATCGACAGCAGGGCTGTCAGAAACTGCATCGTGAACAGATCGGTAAACCACTCCATGTACGCTCCTCAGGTACGAAAAAGCTGCAGGCCATCGAGCCAGCAAAAGTTTTTGTTGCACCTGGGATTTACAGCGAGCGCCGGAAGTGTTCGGGGTCGCCTTTGCAAACCGTAAAAACCAGGTGTGCAAAGGTCTTGCTCGACTGACTGGCGCGGAATGCGCGCCAGGGTCAGCACAACCGGAGACGAGCGATGCGTCTCGGAATGACGATTGTGCTAAGGGCATCGGATGCCCCCAAGCTACTCCCCTTTTACTTCCCTCTTTGGAAGGGATCGTGTCCGCCAGAAGCTCCGGCGATCACGTTGGAGGCGATTATAAGGGAACTGCGAAAAAAATGTTGCACTGCCGGGGTGGGGTTTGCATGTATTAAGTTTCAGACATGAATGTCGTGCGGTTCAGTTTGTAAAGTGATGCAACGTGTCGCGCACGCATAAGCATATGCACCTATCCTAGTTGGATTGGTTCGGCAGGTGTGCACCAGACCTGACAGGCGCGCACCCCTGACCGCCGTTGGCAAACATCGAATGCCAGCGCGGACACTTTGAGAGGGATTCACCGTAGTGCCCATCGACAACAAGGAAACGTCATGCCGGCCCCCACTACGCTTCAGACGCCCGACACCCATTCGACCCGCAACAACTCCCGCAACAACTCCCATCACCAGAACGGCCACGCCACACCGGAAATTGCCCCGGAGCCGCGCATCGTCGTCGGCAATGGCCATGCCCGGCCCGGGGCGGTCCCGCAGCCGGAATTCGTGCAGCAATACCGCGAGGACAACGGTGCGCTGCGTGCCGAGATCGAGGAAGGGCTGCGCCTGAGCCAGGCGCGCATCAGCCCGAAGTTCTTTTACGACGTGCTGGGCTCCCGGCTGTTCGAGGCCATCACCGACCTGCCCGAGTACTACCCCACCCGCACCGAGGCGTCGATCTTCGCCACGGCCGCGCCCGCCATCGCCGCACGGGCCGGCAGCGGCTGCGTGCTGATCGACCTGGGCGCCGGCAACTGCCAGAAAGCTGCGCGCCTGTTTCCGAGCCTCCAGCCGGCCCAGTACGTGGCGCTCGATATCTCGGTGGAATTCCTGCGCGGCACGCTGGCCGCGCTGCAGCAGCAGAACCCCCAGATTCCGATGCTGGGGCTGGGGGCCGATCTGTGCGGGCCGCTTGACCTGCCCTCCAGCGTCAAGCGCGGCCGCCGGCTGTTCTTCTATCCCGGCTCCAGCATCGGCAACTTCGCGCCGATCGACGCCCTGGCGCTGCTGCAGCGGCTGCGTGCCGCCGCCGGCCCGGGCGACGGTGTGCTGATCGGGGTGGACCTGTACAAGGACCCCGACACGCTGGTGGCCGCCTATGACGATGCCCTTGGCGTGACCGCCGCGTTCAACCGCAACGTGCTGCGCAACGTGAATCGCATCGTAGGCAGCGACTTCGCGTTGGCCGACTGGCGTCACGCGGCCACGTTCGATACGCAGGCATCGCGCATCCAGATGCACCTGCAGGCCGAGCGCGATGTGACCGTGCGCTGGCCTCGTGGCGAGCGCCGGTTCGCGGCTGGCGACCGCATCCATACCGAGGACTCGCACAAGTATCGGCCGGATGACTTCGCAATCCTGCTCGAAGCGGCCGGCTTCACCGACCCGGTCAGCTGGACCGATCCGCGCGGCTGGTTCGCCGTCTTTCACGCGCGGGGCTGACGGCCGGCAGGACTGGGGCAGGCTGGCGGTAAGCCGCGCCGCCAGCAGGGTGAAAGGGCGGGGGCCGGAACGCGTTGGCGCCCGGTGTCATAATGCGCGCAGCCGGCCCGGCCGGCACCGATTCCCACCCTTTGACACGGATACCTCGATGAGCGGCTTCTCCATGCTTCCCGATCTCCACTTCACCGGCGGCACGGCGGCCTGGCCCGACGCGCGCCGGCTGCCGCGCGAGGGGTTGGCACAGGCACTGGTGGAGTCGCGCAACCGCACGCTGGCGTGGCTGGGTGCCTTCGGCGTGACCCGCAAAGGCTGGACCGTGCAGCGTCAATACGACACCAATCCGCCGCTGTGGACGCTCGGCAATATCGCCTGGCATGCCGAATGGTGGTGCCTGCGTGGTGTGCGGCATCTGGAGCAGGGCGGTATCCGCCTGCCGGTAGCCAGCGAGCCATCGCTGCTCGATGGTGCCGACGAATGGTTCGATCCCGAGCGGATTGGGCCGGATGAGCGCTGGGAGATCGCGCTGCCCGACGTGGCGGTGGTGAAGCAATACGCCACGCAGGTGCTCGACGGCCTGCTTCGGCGCATCGCGCTTCTGCCCGACGATGCCGACGCCACGCTCTATCCGTTCCGCCGTGCGCTCTACTACGAGGATGTGCAGGGCGAAACGGTGGCCACGCTGCTGCAGGCCCTGGAGGTGGCACCGGTCGAGCCGGCATCGATCTCGCCGTCGATGGCCGTGCAGTCATCGGGGACGCTGCACTTTCCCGGTGGCAATTTCACGCAGGGGTGGCCGGACGCCGACGGCTTTGCCTGGCCCGATGAATTGCCGGCACAGAAGATCTACGTGCCCGCGTTCGAGATGGACGCCGCGCTGGTCACCAACGCCCAGTTCCTGGAGTTCGTGGAAGACCACGGCTACGAGCATCCGTCGTACTGGTCGGCCGCCGGCCGGCAATGGCTGATGACGCAGGAGCGTTCGGCGCCCCGCTACTGGGGACGCCATGCGGTCAGCCGCAGCTGGGTGGCGTCGCGATTCGGCACCGAGCGCACGCTCAATCCCGACGAGCCGGTGCGTCACGTCACGCTGTTCGAGGCCCAGGCATGGTGCGTCTGGGCCGGTCGCCGCCTGCCGCAGGAAGCGGAATGGGAACTGGCGGCCGTGCAGAATCGCGGGCTGCAATGGGGCATGTTGCGGGAATGGACGGCTACGCCGTACGAGCCGTACGTGGGCTTTGCCGCCGAGCCCACCGATGGCGAGATCATCGGCCGCTTCGGCACGCACCAGGCCGTGCGCGGCGTGTCGTTCGCCAGCCCGTCGCGCCTGCGTCACGTGCGGGCCCGAACGGCCTTGCTGCCCGAGGACGATGTGTCCTTCGTGGGGTTCCGGACGTGCGCGATGTGAACTGACGAGCGGCAGCAATGAAAAAAGGCACCCGAGGGTGCCTTTTTGCGTCCCACCGCCGGCTGGCCGGCAGGGGGTCAGCGATCAGCGATCAACGCTCGTAGCGCGAACGGCTGTTGCCGTTGCGTTGGCCGCCGAAGCCGCCGCGATCGCCGCCACGGTCGCCGAACTTGCGGTCGCCAAAGCTGCGGTCGCCGAAGCTGCGCTCGCCGCCAAAGCCACGGTTGCCGTCGCGGTTGCCGTACGAACGCTGCTCGCCGCCGAAGTTGCGGTCGCCGAAGCTGCGTTGCTGGCCTTGACCCTGGCCCTGGCCACGGTAGCCGCCGTTGCCACGGTCGCCGAAGCCGCCGCCGTTGCCGCGATCGCCGAAGCCGCCGGCGTTGCCACGGTCGCCAAAGCCGCCGGCGTTGCCACGGTCACCGAAACCACGGTTGCCGTCGTTGCTGAAGCGGCGCTCGCCAAAGCTGCGTTCACCGCCTTCGCGGTTGCCGCCGTTGTTGCCGCGATAGCCGCCACCGTTGCCGGCGCCATTGCCGCCGCGATAGCCACCGCCGCTGTTGCCACGGAAGCCGTCACGGCCGCCCGGCTTGCCGCCGAAGTTCGAGCGCGGCTTCGGCGAACGGCGCGGCTCCAGGCCTTCGATCACCGATGCGTCGATGCGGTGGTTCGTGAAACGCTCGATACGGCGCCACTGGAACATGTCGCCATGGTTCACCAGGTTGATGGCGATGCCCGAGCGGCCGGCACGGCCGGTACGGCCGATACGGTGGACGTAGTCTTCCGCCTGCTTGGGCAGGTCGAAGTTCACCACGTGCGTGATATCGGGCACGTCGATACCGCGCGCGGCCACGTCGGTAGCTACCAGCACGCGCAGGTTGCCGCGGCGCAGCGCCGTCAGCGTGCGGTTGCGCGCACCTTGCGTCATGTCGCCGTGCAGGGCGCCGGCGGCAAAGCCGGTGTCCGACAGGCGCTCGGCCAGCGAATCGGCGTCACGCTTGGTGGCCGTGAACACGATGGCCTGCTTCAGCGACGAATCGCGCAGCAGGTGGTCGAGCAGGCGCTCCTTGTGCGACATGTCGTCGGTGAAGTGCAGGCGCTGCTCGATGTTGCTGTGGTCGGCGCGGGCGGCGGCGATCTCGATGCGTTGCGGGTCGCGCAGCTGGCGCGAAGCCAGCTGGCCGATACGGGCGTCCAGCGTGGCCGAGAACATCAGCGTCTGGCGCGATGCCGGCGTGGCGGCCACGATGGCGTCGATGTCGTCGGCAAAGCCCATGTCCAGCATGCGGTCGGCTTCGTCGAACACCAGCATGTCCAGCGCGGACAGGTCGATGCGGCCGGCTTCGATGTGGTCCAGCAGACGGCCCGGCGTTGCCACCAGGATGTCAGGCATGCGCGACAGCATGGCCAGCTGCTTCGGATAGGGCATGCCGCCCAGGATGCTGGCGCACACGATGCGGCGCAGATGGCGGCCGTACTTGGCGGCAGCCTCGGTCACCTGCAGGGCCAGTTCACGCGTCGGCGTCAGCACCAGCAGCGACGGCTGGGCGGCGGCCGGACGGGGGCGCTTGCCCTTCATGCGCTTGGCCGGTTCGGTCGGACGATTCGGCGCGGGCTTTTCGCTGATGCGCTGGATCGCCGGCAGCATGAACGCTGCGGTCTTGCCCGAACCGGTCTGGCTCGAGACCAGCAGGTCGCGGCCAGCCAGGAAGGCGGGAATCGCCTGGGCCTGGACCGGGGTGGGGTTGTTGTAGTTGGCTTCGGCCAGGGCGCGCAGGATGGCGGGGTCCAGGCCAAGCTGTGCGAAACCGCTTTCCGGTGCGTCCGACGCTTGCGCGGCCGGGGCTGCATCGGCATTGAGCATGGCGTCGAGCTTGTCGAGCGGGCTCACGGCAGCGGCGGGCGTGGCAGTGGTGTCGGCGGCGGAAGCAAAAGGCTGCTCCGCACGGAAGTCTTCGTGCTGGGTCATGTCGTACGTATTAAATATGCATGGCACCCCAGGGCATTGTGCGCAAAGGGGTGGGCGCAAGTGCAAAGTCTTAAAAAGGCTTCGGCGCCAATCGGTAGGCCGTTCGACAGACTCAGCTGGCAAGACGGCGGCAGGCAGGGGGCGGCAGGCGATTCAAGCAAACCGGCCGATTATCCCTGGCAGGCAAACAGCAATTCGGGCTGTTATCAGGATCGGAGACGAGGCAGCGTCAGGTGAGCGGTGCGTTCTGGCCAGGCACCTGTCTGATACTTCGTGTGATGACAGAGGCAGGGAGCAGATCTTGGGAGGTAGCGGATACGCCACGGCAGGATGCCTCAAGGCGTGGTGCGGTACTCACAGTGCGAAACTCACGGCGCGAAGTATAGCAGAACGCTGAATTTTTTGTTGCACCGCGCAAGCGGGAAATACCCGGGACATCGTAAGCAAACGTAAATGAAAGCGGCCGGGGCATCGCTTGCATGTCGGGGCCCGGTGCCTATACTCCAGACGCGGGCATCTATGCCCGTACGGGGCGGACGACAAAAAGTCCCGCTGATATTGCCTTTGGCAAGGTTCGCTTGCCGCTCGCCTCCGGCCTTGCGGTCATTGATGCCACTGCCAGGTTTCCTCCGACTGTCCGGGTGGTCCGGATGGGCGTCCGCTTCATGGGCGGAATCCATGGGAAACATGCTTGGCACAGGAATGACCGGAAGCAGCCGGTGACGCAGACCCAGGAAGTCCGGGCCCGTCCGCAACCAAAGCCCGCCAATTGCTTGGCGGGCTTTTTCTTGTTATGCCGACCAGTGGACTCGCGCGCTGGTTTACTTGCGCGCGGGCGTGGTCTCCCGTTCCTGCCCTGCAACCTGCGATGTGCCGGGGAATCCCTCGGGATACTGGACCAGCCGCGTAAGCGTGGGGCGCCGGTGGGCCTGCCAGCGGTAGCTGCCGGCCAGCCGCGCGCCGCCGATGATGGCGGTCATGGCCTCGCGATCGAGGTCCATGTTTTCCGACAAATCCTTGATGACGATGACTGCCATGGCGATCTCCAGCATGCGGGCCTTGCCGCGGCCGGCCGGAATGGCGCCGGTCGGGCGGCGCCGGGGCAGGCGCGGGCCCGATTCAGTATAGGCGAGCGGTCCTGCCGCATGCGCCGTGCACGCGACCGGACCGCTCCTGGACGCGCGGCGTTCAAGCCACCGCCAGGTTGCCGCCCCATTGCGTCGGCTTGACGTTGAGCGCAAGGTTGCCCAGGTCGACGCCGACGATCTTGTTGTTGTTGAAGGCGGCGACGTTCACCTGCTGGAACTGCTGCACGCTCTGGTTGATGTTGACGTTGACCAGCGGGCCGGCGGCGGCAATCTTGCCGAACCAGTCCGTGCCGCCGCGGATGGCGCACAGCGATTGTTGGTCGAGGTCCTTGCTAACGGCAAGGTCGCGGACGATGATCGATGACATGGTGGACTCCTTGATGCGGATTCAGCGGGTTCGGTCCGCGGCGGGCGGCTGGCTCGAAGCCGGCGCCCGCCGCTGGCGACGGACTCAGGCGTTGTTCTGCGCGTACTGGTTCGTCGTCACGTTGTTGTGCATGTGGTCCTGGAAGGCCGAACCGTTGCCGAAGTAGTTGCCCACCTGCTGCATCTGCTGGTTTTGCTGGTCGATCTTGACGTGCGAGTCGAACGACAGCTTCACCGGGGCGTAGACGCTGGTCCACGGGGCGATCAGGCCCAGGCCGCCGCGTACCGATTGCATGCGCGTGGCTTCGAGGGTGGTGGTGCTGGACAGGTCGAGGATGGTCAGGGTGCTCATGGCAGTCTCCTAGTAGGCGAGTGTGCGGGTGCGATGCGTGGATGCGAAGGGCGATGCTCAGGCCGGGTGGTACACGTTGTTCTGTGCGGACTGGGTGGTCGTGACGTTGTTGGTCATGTGGTCCTGGAAGGCAGAGCCATTGCCGAAGTAGTTCTCCACCGACTGCATTTGCTGGTTCGACTGGTTGACGTTGAATACCTTGTCGATCGACAGCTTGAACGGGCTGTAGACGGTGGTGATCGGCAGGATGGCGATGCCGCCGCGCACGGCGTTCAGCGCCTTGGCGTCGAGGGTTTCGGTCGAGGACAGGTCCTTGATGGTCAGCGTGGTCATGATGTGTCTCCTGGAAGAGGAAGGTACTGCCTGGGTCTGGGTGATGAGCATCGGGTTGGTGTCGCGCTCGGACCAGATATCGCAGCAAGCGTGCCAGCGCGGGCCATGGCCTCCGAAAAAGTCTGCGGACCGTTGTGGCACAAGGGTTTGCGCCGGGCGGCGCGATGCGCGCCGGCATGGCGGGGATGCGTGGCGCCCGCGGAGTGATGGGCCGGCGCCAACAGAATGGTGTCGGGTGTCGGGCGGGCGGCAACGTCCGCGGCGCGCCGGACCACAGGGCGGCATTGCGGATGGCCGGAGTGCGCACTAGTATCCATCGAAGGCAATGTGCCGTGACGCAACGGTCCGCCTCCAGTGCCGCCTCCAAAGCGCCACTTGTCAGCGCCACCAGTCGGCAACCAATGTCGGGATGCACCGGATGTCCAGCCTGACCGAACTCATACGGAATTTTCAGCGCGGGAGCCTGAGCCGCGACGAATTCCTCGCATCGGTGGATACGGCCCTGAAGGACGATCAGACCGACTCCACCCAGTTTGCCCGCGTGCTTTCCGAGGAGCACACGCGCTTTCCGTTGCCGCCGGCCGTCTACGCCGAAGTCATGCATCGCATCGATTCGCACGTGGCCACGCAGTTCGACCCCGTTGGCCCGGCGCAGCACGATGTGCGCAGCGATGGGCGCACCGAGCTGCCCGGCGAGGAAACGCGCATCGAGCCCGAGCCACTGGATCGGCCGATGCCGACGCCGGGTTATGCCGGGACTACCGGCGCCACGGGCGGCATGACGGGTGGATACACCGGCAATACCGGCAGCAACACAGGGAGCAACACGGGCAGCAATACCGGCAGCAACACTGGTGGACAGAGCGGGCATTTCACGGGCGGCTTCATCCCGTCCGGTCCGACAAAAGGCGTGGGCGATACCCTGAACGGCCGTTTCGTGCTCGAAGAGTGCCTGGGCGTGGGCGGCATGGGCACCGTGTACAAGGCGCTCGACCTGCGCAAGCTCGAAGCGTCGGACCGCAAGCCTTATATCGCCATCAAGGTGCTGAACATGCAGTTCAGCGGGCACCCGAAATCGCTGATCGCGCTCCAGCGCGAGGCGCGCAAGGCCCAGCAGCTGGCCCACCGCAATATCGTCACGGTGTACGACTTCGACCGCGACGGCCCCACGGTCTTCCTGACCATGGAATACCTGCAGGGCAAGTCGCTCAACCGTGTGCTGCGCTCGCCGGAATTCCAGGGCCTGCCATATGCGAAGGCGATGCCGATCATCGTCGGCATGGGCAGCGCGCTGGCCTACGCGCACGAACGGGGCTTCGTGCATTGCGACTTCAAGCCGGCCAATGTGTTCCTGACCGATCGCGGCGAGGTCAAGGTGATCGACTTCGGCATCGCGCGCGGCTTCCAGCAGCCTGCCGACGATGCCGACCAGACCGTGTTCGATCCGGGGTCGCTGGGTGGCATGACGCCGGCCTACGCCAGCCCGGAGATGTTCGAGCACCGCGAGCCCGATCCGCGTGACGATATCTACGCGCTGGGCTGCGTCAGCTACGAACTGCTGACCGGCCGGCACCCTTACAACCGCGTGGCGGCTACCGAGGCGCGCGCTAAGAACCTGAAGCCCGAGCCACCGAAAACACTGTCGCGCGGGCAGTGGAAGGTGCTGCGCCAGGCGCTGTCGCTGGACCGCGCGACCCGCACGCCCACGGTCAAGCAATTCCTGGCCGGGCTGGGCGGTGAAGCGCAGGCCACCAACATTCGCCTGCCCGTGATCGCGGGCAGCGTGATCGCCGGCGTGGCGCTGGCCACCGGGGTACTGGTGTACATGTGGCGCAGCCACATGCCGTCGACGCAAGGCGCACCGCCGATCCAGGCGGCGGCGCCAGCGCCGTCCGCCGCGCCCGCGCCGCCGGAAGAGGCCGTGCCGGTCAAGCCCGAAGCCGTCGCGCAGGTGATCGCTGCCACGCCGTGCTCGCTGCTGAAGGCCAGGATCGACGGCAATACGCTGCAGGTAGGCGGCTATGTCGGCGAATCGGCGCTGGGCGGCCTGCGCGACAAACTGGGCAAGATCGCGGGCGTGCGCACGCTGAAGCTCGATGCCCAGCCGCTCACCAGCGACAAATGCGACGTGGTGAAGCTGGTGGCGCCGTACTGGTCAGGCGGGCGGAAGGCGGGTGAGCCCGCCGGTGCGGTACTGCGCACGCGCGGCGGGACGCAACTGACCGAAGGCGCGCCGCTGGTGCTGGACATCAATACGCCGCCGCACGACTCGTATGTCTACGTCGACTATTTCTCGGCCGATGGCAAGGTGGCGCACCTGGTGCCCAGCGGGCGCATCCAGGGCAACCAGGCGCCGGCCAGCTACAGCGCGACCGTTGGGGACAGCGGCGACTGGGTCATCTCGAAGCCGTTCGGCACCGAACTCGTGGTGCTGCTGACCACGCCGGCGCCGCTGTTCACCGCACGGCGCCCCGAGTTCGAGACCCGCCAGGAGTACCTGAAGGCGCTGGAAAAGCCGCTGGCGCAGATGGCCAGCAAGCACGGGCGCGACCAGGTCAGCGCGGACATCGTGCAGATCGCCACGCGCGCGAAGTAGCCGCCAGCTACTTCGCCTCTCGCACCACGCGGAAGCCGTTCTGCGACTGCCGCACGCTGGTGCTGTACTTGAAGCGCGTGGAAGACACCATGTAGCTGGCCCCCTCGCGCCACGAGCCGCCACGTATCACGCGCGCCGTGCAGGCCGGCTCTTCCCATGCGCGACCATCGGTCGGCGCGTTCTTGTACGAGCTGTGCCAGCAGTCGGCCACCCATTCCCAGACGCTGCCGTTCATGTCGTGGAGTCCGAACGGATTGGCCGCGAACGATCCGACATTGGCTGGCGCGGCATCGCTCCACGGATCGCCGCAATCCTTGCAGTTGGCGTTGCCCTTGCTCATCCGGTCGCCCCACCAGAATGCGGTGCTGGTGCCGCCGCGCGCCGCGTATTCCCACTCGGCCTCGGTGGGCAGCCGGTAGTTCTTGCCGGTGGTCTTCGACAGCCAGGCCACGTACTGCTGCGCGTCATCCCAGCTGATGTCGCGCGCCGGTGCCGTCCTGGCCTCAGGCGGATTGGTGGCAATGCGCGGGCAGGCGTTGGCATCGACGCAGGCGTTCCATTGCTCGACCGTGACCTCGTATTTGCCGATGGCGAACGCGTGGCCGACGTTCACGTGATGCGGCGGTTTCTCGGCCGGGTCGCTGGTGTTGCTGCCCATCGTGAAGGCGCCGGGATTGAGCCCGATCATCAGCGGACACTGCGGACAGTCGCGCGATTCGCCGCCCTTGGAATCGGCCGGCTTTGCGGCGCCGGATGCGGGGGCCTCCTTGCCTTCCGCCGGAAAGGTGACGGTGCCCTGCGCGATGGCGCCGCCGGCGCGTGTGCGAGGCTGGCCCGGGGCCGTGGCCGGTGGGGTGGGGGCAGGGGGCGGCTTGGTGGCGGCGGGCGGCGTGGGCTCCGTCTTCGCCTGGGTCTTCGGTTCGGGCCTGGGCGGGGCCGATGACGTTGCCGGTGCCGATGCAGCCGCCGCGGGCGCGGGCGCACTGGCCTTGATGCGATCGAGCCGCGACCTTGCCAGCGCGGCAAAGCGTCCGTTCGGATACTGCTTCAGGTAGGCCTCGTAGTCGGCGGCGTAGTTGCTGTTCTTGATCGAATCCCAGAACGACAGTTCGTACTGCTCATCGCTGTTTTTCGGCAGGATGCCGGCCGTTGCCGATGGCAGCAGCGCGTGGCCGGCCTGGGCGAACCAGCGCGTCAGGCTGTCCGCGGGCGGCCCGTGCGACGCGCCATCGATTCCTGCGCCGGTTTCCAGCAGCGCCAGCAGCGACACGACGATTGCTTTCCGCCACATATTCACCCCCTTCAGAGTCGCCGCGCTGCGCGGTGTGGAGTTGCCGTGACGCGGTACCGGCCGTTTCAAGATAGCACAGCGTTTGTGGCGTGAAAGTTCGCTTTTTGGGGCCTTCCGACCTACGCTGTAGGACACATCGCCGAGCGCATCAAGAACATCGACCAAGAATCCGCTCCCGCGCGGGGTACCGTGTGCAGCGGACAGTTCTCCGGGAGGAGCCGCCATGTCCAGACGATCCCTGCTGCACGCGCTCGCGGCCGCATCCCTGGCCACTTGTCTGGCCGGCTGGACCACGCTGGCCATACCGCTGACCGCGGCCCCCAAGGGCGCCGAGGTCTACATCATCTGGCCCGGCGACGGCGCGGTCATCGATGGCGGCAAGCTCTGGGTGCGCATGGGGCTCAAGGGCATGGGCGTGTGCCCCAAGGGCATCGAGCGGCCGAACTGCGGACATCACCATCTGCTGATCGACGCGGATCTGCCGCCGATGGACAAGGAAATCCCGAACGATCGCAATCACCTGCACTTCGGCGCGGGAGAGACCGACGCGCGCATCGAACTGCCCCCGGGCAAGCACACGCTGCAACTGCTGCTGGGCGACAGCAAGCATGTGCCGTTCGATCCGCCGATTTACTCGAAGAAGATCACGATCACCGTGCGCTAGGCACACAGGCGCGAACGGGGGGAGCCATGACCCATTTCAGACCGATGCTTCTTGCGGGCATGACGTTGCTGTCCGCCGCTGCCTGGCTGCCGGCAGGCCTGGCAGGTGCTGCCGATGCGTCGGCGCCGGCCGCGCATGCCGGCCATGCCTCGGCGCCCGCTCCGGCCGCAGCCGCCACCCCGGCTTCGGGCCCCACGCCCGCCCCAAAGAACGCCTATCTCTATATCGGTTACCCCAACAACAACCAGACGCTGCCGGCCGGCAAGCCGATCAAGGTCTGGTTCGGGCTGCGCAACATGGGCGTGGCACCCAAGGACGTCAAGTATCCGAACACGGGCCACCATCACCTGCTGATCGACGTCGACCTGCCGCCGATGGACAAGGAGATCCCGAACGACCGCAACCACCTGCACTTCGGCGCGGGCGAAACGGAAACCGCGATCGACCTGCCGCCCGGCAAGCACACGCTGCAACTGCTGATGGGCGACGAGCGGCATATCCCGACCAATCCGCCGGTCTACTCGAAGAAGATCACGATCTACGTGAAATGACCGGCACCAGCCTCGGAGCAAAATGGCGGGGCGGTCCGCCTGTCTCCGGCGCGGCGCACAGCGATGTGCGCCGTTTTTTTTGGCCGGTCCCGCCGTGGCAAGGCGGCTGTTGCCGGATTGCCAACATGCCGCGTGGGATTTGTGGGGCGTGACCCAACACAAGCCCGGGCGCCGGCACCGGGTCCGGCCGGGGCTGGCCCGGCCGGATCGCCCGCCAGCCCTTGTCCGGCAACGATCCGCGATTTTTTTCGGTGGCCATGGCCCGCGCTGGCACGCTTGCTGCGATATCTGGTCCGAGCGCGACACCAACCCGATGCTCATCACCCAGACCCAGGCAGTACCTTCCTCTTCCAGGAGACACATCATGACCACGCTGACCATCAAGGACCTGTCCTCGACCGAAACCCTCGACGCCAAGGCGCTGAACGCCGTGCGCGGCGGCATCGCGGTGTTCGCCCCGCGCACTTCGATCTTTACGCCGGTAAGCCTGTCGTTCGATTCGCACAAGACGATCACGCAGTCGAACCAGCAGCTGCAGGACGTGGCCAACTACTTCGGCAACGGCTCGGCCTTCCAGGAGCACATGCACAACAACGTGACGACGAACCAGTACGCCCAGAACAACGCCTGATATTCGTACGGTTCAGGCGGCAGCGGCGCGCAGGCCGGCCAACAGGCCGCCGCCGCAACAGCCGCACGGGGAGCTTGCGCCGGGGACACCTCCGCCCCGGCGCTTTTTTTGCCCGTCGCCCTGCTTTGTCCGCCGATTTCCTTTGCCCGCAGATTCGCCGGGCACGCACGCCGAGGTTGGCGTCTGCCTCATGCCGACCCACAATACAGATCGAACGCCAGGACGCCCTGCCACGGTCCGCTCGCGTTTCAAGCAGGAAGCCATCGTGAACGCATTCGCCTTTGTTCCGCGCCGCATGTCCCAGCTGTCGGGCGTGGCCCTGTCCGTGGCGCTGCTGGCCGGTTGTGCCGATTTCCGGCCCCCCGAGTACCACCGGCCCGAAACGCCGGCCAAGGCGGCCTGGACCAGCAGCGAGTCGGTTACCGTATCCCCGGCCGAGACGGTCCTGCCGAACTGGTGGCAGGGCTTTGGCGATCCCTATCTGGACCAGCTCGTGGCCAAGGCGCTGTCGGGCAACTACGACATCAAGGTGCTGGCCGCCCGCATCCGCGTGGCCAACGCGCAGATTGCCGAGGCGCGCGCGGGGGCGCTGCCGGTGTTCGATATCGGCGCCGGCGTGGACATCAGCAAGACCACCGGCCAGCCAGTGTCGCGCACCTATAACCTGGGCGGCACCGTGAACTGGGACATCGACGTCTGGGGCAAGGTGGAAAAGGGCGTGCAGGCCCAGACCGCCGAGTTTCGCGCCACCGAGGCCGACTGGCGCGCAGGCTATCTGTCGCTGGTATCCGATGTCTCGATCACCTACTTCACGATCCTGCTGCTCGACGAGCAACTCGCGCAACAGCGCCATACGCTGTCGCGCAACAACGACATCCTGGGCACCTACAAGGCCATGCTGGCCAACGGCCTGCTGCCGCAGATCCGCGTGATGCAGCAGCAGGCCGAAATCAATCGCCTGACCAAGGACCTGCTCGAACTGAAGCGGTCGCGCGACGTGGCCGAAAACGCGCTGGCCACGCTGGTCGGCGTGCCCGCCGGCGAACTCAAGGTGCCGCCGGGCAAGCTGCAGGAGCGCATCAAGCTGCCCGTGGTGCCGGCCGGACTGCCTTCGCAACTGCTGGCGCGGCGGCCCGATATCGTCGCCGCCGAATATCGCGTGCTGGCCGCCTACGACCTGGTCGGCCAGGCGCGCCTGGCGCAGTTGCCGAGCATCAGCCTGACCGCGCGCGGCGGCACCGCCAGCTTCGCGCTGTCCGACCTGATGAAGTCCTTCACCTTCGGCTTCATGCCCAGCATCAACCTGCCGATGCTGGACCCCAACGTGCGCGCCCGGGTGAAGACCACCGAGGCCAACGTGGGCGTGGTCGAGAACGAATACGGCCGCACCGTCATGACCGCCTTCGAGGAAGTGGAGAGTGCGCTGGTCAATGTCGATGCGCACAAGAAGCAGCGCGTGGAGCTGCAGCAGCAGGTGAGCCAGCTGCGCGTCGTGGGCGCGCAGATCGACGCCCAGGCGCGCGAAGGCATCGCGTCGCAACTCGACGTTTTCGAGTCCGAACGTTCGCTGCTGACGGCCGAACAATCCTTGTTGGGGGCGTACCAACAAATCCTGGCCGATACCGTCACGTTGTACAAGGCACTGGGCGGCGGCTGGCCCGATGTGGACGTGCGCAACAACCGCGTGGACACCGCGGCCGAGCCGGCGTCGCCGGCCGGGGCGGCGGCGTCCAAGGCGGCGCGTTAGCCGCAGCGGCGCACAAACCGTTTCAAGCCTGAAACCCGCGTGGCGCTGGCGTTTGCGCAACGCTGCGCCGCAGCGCATTGACTCCCCCCAAGCGTGGCCTACTATGTTCTTACCCGTGACCTGCCGCCCCCTTGCCGACGCATGCCGACCCCGTCGCCGCGTTGGTGCGCGGTTGCGCGCCACAGGCTGCACTGTTGGCTCAGGTGAAACATGACGCGCGACGAAGCTCCCTTCATGGATGTGCCGGTCATGACGCCCCACGCCGGCCAGGCATTCGATGTCCTGCTGATGCCCGTGTCGCGCCCGGAGCTCGGCGAGATCCGTATCGACGAGGACCTGTTCGCGATCGGGCGCGGCGAGGCGCCGTTTGCCGCGTATCCGACCGAAGCCGTGTCGGTGCTGTCCCGGCGGCACGCGCGCATCTTCTCGGAAGACGGCGCGGTGTACGTGGCCGACCTGGGCAGCAAGAACGGCACACGCGTGAACGGCGACAGCGTGGCGCAGCAGCCGGCGCGGCTCAGCGATGGCGACGAGGTCAGCTTTGGCGCGGACCTGGCCTATCGCGTGCGGCTGTATCCGCGCCCGGCAGAGCCCGAGCCGCCCCGCGTGGCGGTCACGCTGACCCCGATGCGCGAAGACCTGGGCCTGCAGCCGGTTGTCATCGCCGGCTTCCCGTTCATGGTCAACAAGGCCGACGACACCTTTGCCCGCTATCGCGACCAGTACCCGCACCAGGTGAACTACCTGTCGCGCCGCCATGCGCACGTGTACCTGAAGCACGGCGTGCCGTGGATCGAAGACCTCGGCAGCACCAACGGCACCTTCGTCAATGGCGTGCGGCTGCGCGACCAGTCGGTGCGGCTGGAGCCCGACGACGTGGTGGCGTTCGGCGGCAGCCACTTTGTCTACCGCGTGGGCATCGAGCGCGAGACCGATGCCGACGCCACCGCCACCAGGACGTCGCTGGCAGCGCCCGCCACGCCCAATGCGTCCGACATGCCGCACCACGCCGCGCCGGCGGTCAATGGCGCGAAAGCCACGCCGGGCGACGTCGATCCGGACAAGACCACCTTCGTGGGCGCGGCCGATTCCTTCCTGGACATCTTCTGCATGGACTATCGCGCCGCGCAGGAGGACGAGGTCAATCCCGAAGCCATGCCCGACGCGGCGGGCCCCGCCCATGCGCCGGCGCCGCGCGGACGGATGACGATGATGATGCTGGAGGCGGTGCGCAGCTTCGGCATCCGCGACCGCCATCAACTGGAGCGAGCCGCGCGCGTGGCCATCCTGATCATCGCCGTGCTGGTGATCGCCGGCGGCTATGTCTGGTGGCGCGGCGCGCCCGACAGGTCACTGCAGGCGCTGGTCGACGAAGGCAAGTACGTGCGTGCGGCGGAAGTGGCCGACAAGGTGCTGTCGCGCCACCCCGACGACGCACGCTACCAGGCGCTTGGCGCCGAGGCACTGATGCGCGGCTACGTGCCGCAATGGTCGGCCCGGCTGCAAGCCAGCGATGCCGCCGGCGCCAACGCGGTGCTTGGCGAGATGCGGGCCCGCAGCCAGCACAATACCGACGGCCAGGCGCTGACCGGCCAGCTTGCGTGGGTCGGAGACCTTGAGCGTTACGTGGCCCAGCGCGGCGGCATCGACGGCCCGATCCGCATGTACTCGGACGAGGCGAAGATCCGCGACCTGCTGCGGCGATGGGAGGACGACACCGCGTCGCACCAGCGGCTGCTGGGGCGCATCGCCAACGACGTGCCGTCGTTCCGCGACACTTACGCGCGCGCGCTGAGCGATCTGCGCCGGCTGCAGAACGACGAATCGGTGCTGCTGGCCGCCATCGACCGGCTCAACGCGGCCATCGCCACCGAACTGGGCCGCGATCAGCCCGAGGCGTTGCAGTCGATGCTGGCCGACTACAAGGACAAGTATCCGCGCCTGGTGGGGCTGGACAGCGTGGAGCGCGACCTGCACCAGTACACGGCGATGATCGAGTCGCTGCGCGTCCGCGCGCCGGGCCCGCTGGTGGCGCTGATGCAGAAGGCCAGCTTTGCCACGCCGCCGTTCCAGGCCGCCTATCAGAAACTCAAGGCCACGCGCCTGCCCGGCGACGACGTGCAGAAGCAGTACCTGGCGGCCAGCAAGGCTTGGGAGCAGGGCGACGGCGCGGCCGCGCTGGCCGCGCTGAAGACCGTCCCGGCGGGGCCGTGGGCGGCCGATGTGGCGAAGGATGTTGCCCACAAGGAGCAGGTGCTGGCGCAGTACGCCGCGATCAAGGCCGGACGCGGATCGCCTGGCTACGAGGAACAGTTGCTGGCGTTCTACGAGTCGCTGGACCCGAAGACCGATGGCTACTTCGCCAGCAACATCGACGCCGATGTGAACAGCATCCGTGACGCGGCGTTGCGCCGCGCCAACCAGCTGCTGAACCGCGCGGCCACGGCATGGCGCCAGTATCGCAACAACGGCCTGATTGCCGGCGAACAGCGGCTCGAATCGGGCATCTCCGCCAAGTTCCGCTCGCAGGCCCGCCTGCTGGCCGATGCCCAGGACGACGCGCGCAAGGGGCTGCGCATCTACGCCCAGCTGAAGATCGAGGATTCGGCGCAGTGGAGCAAGATCCGCGACGACATCCAGGCCGAAGTCGACACCCAGCGCCGGTCGCTCAACGACCTGCGCATGGTGCTGGACCCGGCGGTGCTCAAGGCCAAGCTGGCGCTGGTGGGCGAGGGCAGCAAGGAGGGCGGGAAGGCGGAAGGCAAGGAGGGCGGGGGCAAGGACGGCAACGCCGCGCCGGCCGCGACCGCCGCCGCAGCCGCGAAACCCGAAGCCGGGAGTACGCCATGAAGGACGAGAACCGCGACAACAAGCTGCGGCCGCTGACCGAGGCGCTAGAGGACCATAGCGCCGAAGGCATCGCGCTACTCAGCGCCGAGCCGCGCCGGCTGACGCTGCTGGCCGTGGTCACCACGGGCGTGCTGGTGCTGTGCGCGCTGCTGTGGTCGTTCTTCGGCCATGCGGACGTCATCGTGACCGCGCAGGGCACGCTCGCGCCGGAGTCCGAGGTGCGGCGCTTCTACGCGCCGGTCGATGGCGAGCTGGTCGATCTCTACGTGGCCGAGGGCCAGCCGGTGTCGAAGGACGACGTGGTGGCGCGGTTGAACGCACGCGGTGCCATCGAGGCGGCGGCCAATGCGCTGCAGGCCCAGCTCAAGCTCGAAGACGCCGAACGCGAGTGGAAGCAGTTTCCGGAGCGCAAGGCCTTGCTGGAGCGCCGCGCACTGGCGCTGAAGCAGCAGATCGAACTCAATTCGCGCCAGCACGAGAACCGGCTGGCCGAAGGGACGACGCGGCTGGCCGAGCAGCAGCGCGCGCAGCTGGCCGAGGCGCGCAGCAATCTGGAAAACGCGCGGCGGGCACGGGAATTTGCGCGTCAGGAGCAGGACCGCTATGCGCGGCTGTTCGCGTTGCCCGCGGGCGGCGGGGTGTCGCAATCGCAGGTCGAGGCCAAGCGCGCGGCTACGCAGGAGGCCGAGAACACCCTGCGCGTGGCCCAGTCGCGGCTGGCCGAACTGGATGCCCGGCTGGCGCAGGAATTCACGCAGGCCAGCGCGCAGCTGGAAGGCAGCGGCCAGGAACTGGCCAGCCTGCGCGTGCAGTACGACGCCGCCGTGCGCGAGATCACCAGCACCGAGGACAAGCTGCGCCTGCAGGTGCAGACAGCCCGGCTGGTGGCCGATGCCGCCGCACGCATCAGGTTCGAGAACATCGACAAGGACAACTTCCTGCTGATCCTGGCGCCGGTGTCGGGCGTCATCACCGATGTCACGTCCACCCAGCGTGGCGACAAGGTGCAGGCCAATACGCCGCTGGGCGGCATCGCGCCCAAGGATGCCCGGCCGATGCTGCGCATCGAGATCGCCGAGCGCGACCGGGCGTTCCTGCGCGAGGGGCTGCCGGTCAAGCTCAAGTTCAGCGCGTTCCCGTACCAGCGGTACGGCCTGATCGCGGGCACGCTCGAATACATCTCGCCGGCCACCAAGCCGTCGGGCCCCGACAAGCAGCCGGTGTACGAGGGCCGCGTGCGGCTGGCGCAGGACTACTACAGCGTGGCCAGCAACAAGTATCCATTGCGCTACGGCATGACCGCCACGGCGGAGATCGTGGTGCGGGAAAGACGCCTGATCGACCTGGGGCTCGATCCCTTCAGGCAGGTCGCGGGATGAACGTTGAGGAGAGGGCGATGACAGCCATCGTACGCATCGACGAGGAAATGATCGGCGTCGACGAATTCGTGAGGGTCCTGAAGCTGACCGGCCAGTTCGAGGGGCTGGTGGAGCAGCTGGTGCGCGACAAGCTGACCGCCCACGCGGCGCGGCGCCACGGCCTGAAGCTGGCGCCGGAGGAGGTGCAGGAGCGCGCCGACCAGTTCCGCCGCGTGCATGGCCTGCACCGGGCGGCGGACATGAACCACTACCTCGATGCGCTGAACATCACGCTGGACGAGTTCGAGACCTTCATCACCGACAGCCTGTACCAGGAAAAGATGATGGAGCAGGTCTGCACGGACCAGGCGGTGGAATCGTACTTCCAGCTTAATTCACCGAAGTTCGACAGCATCGAGGTCAGCCATATCGTGGTGGACACCGAGGGCAAGGCGAAGGAGCTGGTGTCGTACCTGCAGGACGATCCCGACGCGTTTGCCGAGATGGCGCGCGAGCATTCGATCGCCGATACGCGCGAGCAGGGGGGCGACATCGGCAAGGTGCTGCGCGGATCGCTCAAGGGCGACATCGAGGCCAAGGTGTTCAACGCCGAGCCCGGCGACCTGCTGGGGCCGTTCCCGGCGCCCGACAAGTCGTTCTTCGAGGTCTTCCTGGTGCGCGCGAAGCATCCGGCCCGGCTGGACCCCGACGTGACCGTGGAGATTCGCCGGCTGCTCCGCGAGGAATGGCTGATGGCCAGGGCGCAGGAACATGTCATCGAAGCCCGCTAGCGAGGCGGCGGCGCCGGCCGCTTCCGCAGCCGCGCCGCCCGCCGGACAGTCGCTGGCCGACTTCCTGGCCACGGTGGAGATCCTGTCGCCGCTATCGCGCGACGAGATCGAGCAGCTGGCCGCCAGCGCCCGCACGCTGCATTTCGGCTTTGGCGACACGGTCTGCAATGCGGGCGAGCCGGCGGACGGCATTTTCATCGTGCGCAGCGGCTCCGTGCGCGTGTTCAACGAGGAGCACGGCAAGGAAATCAGCATGGGCGTGCGCAAGACCGGCGAGGTGTTTGCCGATATTGCGCTGCTGCGCGAGTACCGGCACGAGTCTTCGGTGCGGGCGTCGGGCAAGACCGAGCTGATCACGATACCGCGCGCCGTCTCCGAGCCGACCGTGGGCGGCAACCCGGCGGCGCTGGCCTTTATCACGAGCTACGTGGCCATCAGTTCGGCGGGGGGCTTCGTGGCGCGGCTGTTCGACCTGCGCGGCAAGCTCGACAAGCTGGAGCTGGAAGACGCCGTGCGCAGCGTGGGCGTCAAGCGGGTGGCCGCAGGCAAGGAAATCCTGCAGCAGGACGGGCGCGAGGATCGCCGTCTGTACGTGGTGCGCCAGGGCACGGTGCGCATCGTGCGCGAGGAGGATGGCGACACGTTCCAGCTGGCCACGCTGGGACAGGGCGAGATCTTCGGCGAGCGCGCCTGCGTGATGCGCCAGGAGCAGATCGCCTCGGCCATCGCAGACACCGACACACGGCTGCTGGTGATCCCCGAGAAGACGGTGCAGCTGATCCTGGAGCGCAATGCGCGCCTGCGCGAGGTGCTGGAAGAACGCATCCGCACCGTGGATCGCGAACTTCATCGGCAAAAGAAGCTGGCCGAGCGCCGCAAGCGGCCGATGCTGCTGGACCTGCACTCCAGGCCCGAACTGGGCGAACGGCTGATCCGCCGCTTCGCGCTGGTGGAGCAGGCCGAAGAGATGGACTGCGGCGCGGCCTGCCTGGCGATGATCTGCCGGCACTATGGCATCCCGATGACGCTGGGCAAGCTGCGCGAACTGGCCAATGTGACCACCGCGGGCGCCACGCTCGACAGCCTGGCGCGGGCGGGCGAGTCGCTGGGCTTCACCACGCGCGGCGTGCAATGCACGCGCGACGCGCTGACCGGCTTCGAACTGCCGTTCATCATCCACTGGGAGGGCTATCATTACGTGGTGGTCTACGGCGTGTCGTCGCAGTACGTGTGGGTGGCGGACCCGGCCATCGGCTTCCGCAAGATGAGCGCCGAGGAGTTCGAGCGCGGCTGGAGCGGCACCTGCCTGCTTTTCTCGCCCGGCACGCAGATGAACGAACTGGCGGTGTCGCGCTCGCCGTGGCTGCGCTTCATCGGCTACCTGTCGCCGTACAAGCGCATCCTGGCGCATCTGTTCCTGGCCACGTTCGTGATCCAGGTGCTGGGCGTGGTGCCGCCGCTGATCATCCAGAACATCCTCGACGGCGTGGTGGTGCACCAGAACATCGGGCTGCTTCACCTGCTGATCCTGGGACTGGTGATCTCGAACGTGTTCACGCAGCTGATGGTCACCATCCGCGCGTACCTGGCGAACTTCATGGTCCGTAACATGGATTTCGCGATGATGTCGCACTTCTTCAAGCACACGCTGTCGCTGCCGCTGTCGTTCTTCGCCAAGCGCAAGACCGGCGACATCTTCGCGCGCTTCCAGGAAAACCAGACCATCCGCGCGTTCCTGACGGAGTCCACGGTCACCACGGCGCTGAACCTGCTGATGGTGTTCATCTACTTCAGCATCATGTTCCTCTACAACGTGAAGCTGACGCTGCTGCTGATTGCGTTCGTGATCCCGATAGCCGCGCTGACCGTGGTGGTCACGCCCAAGGTGAAGGGCTACGCACGCGAGGTGTTCGCGGCATCGACCGATGCCAAGGCCTACCTCATGGAAACGCTGGGCGGCGCGGAGACCGTGAAGGGCATGGGCATCGAACGCCCGGTGCGGCTGCGCTGGGAGCGCAAGTACGCCAAGGCGCTGGAAAAGCAGTACCAGGCGCAATCGTTCCATATCCTGGTGGGGCTGGTCAGCCAGGTGCTGAACGCGGCCACCACCATCACGATCCTCTGGGTGGGCGCCACGCTGGTGCTGGAGCGCGAACTGACGATCGGGCAGCTGATCGCGTTCAACGCTTTCATGGGCAGCGTGCTGGCGCCGCTGATGGGGCTGGTGGCGCTGTGGGGCCAGCTCAACGACGCCGGCGTGGCGATGGAGCGGCTGGGCGACGTGCTGGACCTGGATCCGGAGCAGAAGCCGCAGGACGTGATGTCGCGCGTCTCGCTGCCGGACCTGCAAGGCGAGATCCAGTTCGACGGCGTGTACTTCCGCTACGGCGGCGAAGACACCGCCTTCGTGCTGGAGAACATCAGCTTCCATATGCGGCCGGGCGAGATGGTGGCCATCGTCGGCCGGAGCGGGTCGGGCAAGACCACGCTGGCCAAGCTGCTGGTGGGCTTCTACAAGCCGACCGACGGCACGATGAAGGTGGACGGCTACGACATGAACGTGATCGACACCGAATTCTTCCGTGCCCAGGTGGGGTATGTGATGCAGACCAACCTGCTGTTCTCGGGGACGGTGGCCGAGAACATTGCCTGCGGCGACGACAGCCCGGACCGCCGCCGCATCGAGGAAGTGGCCAAGATGGCCGACGCCCATGCGTTCATCTCGAAGCTGCCGCTCGGCTACGAGCAGGTGGTGGGCGAGCGCGGCATCGGGCTGTCGGGCGGGCAGATCCAGCGGCTGTGCATCGCCCGGGCGCTGTATCACGACCCCCGGCTGCTGGTGTTCGACGAGGCTACGTCGGCGCTGGACACGCAGTCGGAGAGCAACATCCTGGCCAATATGCAGGAAATCCTGAAGGGCCGCACGGCCGTGATCATCGCGCACCGGCTCAGCACCATCATGCAGGCCGACAAGATCCTGGTGCTGTACGAAGGCGGCATTGTGGAGCAGGGCCGGCACGAGGAACTGCTGGAGCGGCGCGGCATGTACTACCAGTTGGTCCAGAAGCAGTTGAGTGCGGCATGAAGCTATACAACCCCACCCCCGTCACTTCGGCCGTATCGTTCGCGGGCCTGATCGAGCGGATCGAGATTCTGCGCTCCACGCTGCGCTGGTCGTCACGGCTGGAGCGGCCCGACATCGAGAAGCTGCTCAAGCAGGCCACTACCCTGCGCGACGAGGTCATGGGCCTGTCGCACAAGGAGCGCTTCGTGGCGGCGGCGTCGGCCTCGGGCGAGGCGGAGGCCGAGGAGGCGGTGGTCGAGCCGGTGGAGATGTCAGCCCGCGAGCGGCGGCAGGCGCTGATGGAGCGCAGCTTTGTCTTCGAGGGCACGTTCGGCGACAACCCCCGGCTGCTCGAATCGCTGGAAATCGCCGAGAAGGCCGCGCCCACCGACCTGCCCGTGCTGATCGACGGCGAAAGCGGCACCGGCAAGGAGCTGATGGCCAAGGTGATCCACGCCAACGGCCTGCGCAACGACAAGCCGTTCATCTCGGTCAACTGCGGCGCGATTCCCGACAGCCTGCTCGAATCGGAACTGTTCGGCCACAAGAAGGGCGCGTTCACCGGCGCGGCCAACGACCGGCGCGGCAAGTTCGAGAGCGCGCATACGGGCACCATCTTCCTGGACGAGATCGGCGAATTGCCGCTGACCGGGCAGGTGAAGCTGCTGCGCGTGCTGGAGGCGCACGAGATCCAGCGGGTGGGCTCGGACGAGGTGATCGCCGTCGATACGCGCATCGTCGCGGCGACCAACAAGGACCTGCGCCGGATGAGCCAGGAGGGCACGTTCCGCGAAGACCTGTTCTACCGGCTCAGCGTGATCCACGTGACCCTGCCCGCGCTGCGCGAACGGCGCGACGAAATCCCGCTGCTGGTGGCGTACTTCGGCGACGAGGCGGCCGGGCAGCTCAAGCGGCGGCCGTTGAAGCTGACGCCCCGGCTGCGCGACTTCCTGCTGCACTACGAGTATCCGGGCAATATCCGCGAACTGCGCAACCTGATGTACCGGCTGTCATGCCTGGCCGGCGACACGGCCGATTTCGTCCACCTGCCGCAGGACATCCGGCCCAGACCGGCCGGCCTGCAGGCCGTGGCGGCGGCGGGCGGCAAGGCAACGGTGACCGACCTGAGCACGGCTACATCGCTCAGCGAAGCCAAGCGCGCCGCCAGCGACGAGGCCGAAAGGGCCTTCCTGGAACGCGGGCTGCAGGAAGTGGGCGGAACCGTGGCCGAACTGGCGCGCCGCTTCGACATGAACCGGTCGCACATCCAGATGCTGCTGAAGAAGCACGGCATCCACTCGAAGGACTTCAGGAACAACCGGCAGGCGGATGGGAAGTAGGCTGCGTTTGCCCTGCCTCAAACCTCCGGATTCAGCAGCGTCATGTCCGATCCGCCGCCGATGTCCTCGGCCCGGATCACTACTACCGACACATTGTCGCGGCCGCCGTTGGCCAGCGCCTGCTTGACCAATGCATCGGCGGCAGCCGCCGGATCGGTGATGCCCGGGGCCAGCAGGGCAGCGATCTGGTCGTCCTCGACCTCGTTGCTGAGCCCGTCGCTGCAGAGCAGGAATACGTCGCCATCGCCGATCTCCAGCGTCAGCCGTTCCAGATCCAGCGTGGATGCCGCGCCCACCGCGCGCGTGATGGTGTTGTGGGCGGGGTGGTGCTTGGCTTCGTCGGCCGTGATCAGCCCGCGCGCCTTGAGCCGCTCCACCTGGCTGTGATCGCGCGACAGCTGTTTCAGGTGGCCGTCGCGGAACAGGTACAGCCGGCTGTCGCCGGCCCACAGGCAACTGCAGCGGCGCTCGCAGGCCAGCAACATCACCACGGTGCTGCCAATCACGCGCACCTTCATCCGCAGGGCTTCCTCCATCAGCAGCTGGTTGACGGTCTGCATGGCCAGGCGCGCGCTCTCGGCGGCGCCATCGAGGTTGTCGGGGTCGGGCAGCGCCGATAGCGCCTGGATGATCGCGCGGCTGGCGAAGTCGCCCACCGCGTGGCCGCCCATGCCATCGGCCACCGCCCAGATGCCGCGCTCGGGCATGTCCAGGCAGGCGTCTTCATTGCGCGCCCGCACCCGTCCGACGTCTGTGCAGGCCGCGGAGGTCCAGCGGAATTGCGATACGCAGGTCACGGCATGCTCCAGCGCGGGCCGATACCGGCTCGCGCGTAAGGCGCCCCCGGGGCGCCGGATATTTGGAAGTCACCGCGAAAGCCCTGCCGGATGCTGCAGGGCTCAGACCAGCCGTCCCTTGTTGCGGGCGTCCATGCTGGCGTCGACGGTGACGTTCGAATTCGGCGCCGTGTTCTGGACGTTCACGTTCTGGAACTGGTTGTTCATCTGATCAGCATAGAAGCTGTAGTTGATCTCGTAAAAGTTCACGACGGGTAACGCGCTGGGGCGCGCCGCCACATAAGGCTGGATCCAGCCGAAAACCCACGGCGCGCCGCCGCCCCGCACGGCCGACATGGCCCGGAAATCCAGTGCGCGTTGGGTATTGAGGTCGCGGATGGTGAGCGTAGCCATGATGGTCTCCTGAGGCTGGCGTCGAAGGGGATGCCGGTACAGAGCAAACGATGTGCCAATCGGGGGAATGTGACGATGGGAACGCGCAGGGCGTCCGTCCCGCTGGCGATGTGACCGATCGTCCGTCTGGCGCGTTGGCCTGCCGCCAACAGATTGCCGTGGACAGGTGGGTCGGCGCCGTCAGCCGGGGCGTGCCCAGGTGTTGGCCCGGCGCTGACGTCAGGGCTGCTGGCAGCCGTCGCCAAAATGCCGGCCGCGCGCCAACACAATGCGGCCAATTCTGTTGGGCATGCCCCGACGAACCCGCCTGATCCGAATCACCCGATTGACCGCAAACCGTTGCCCCGTCGTCAATCCGGCGGTCTGGCACGCTTGATGCGGTTGGATAGGCACCAACGCAGCCCTGGCTGCCAGCCACCGACACCGACCGAGACCCGCCATGAACGCCCAAGACCAACAACAAGCCAGCCGCCCGGAAGATGCCTACCTGCCCGGCGCCCATCTCGTGACGGAACGCAATGGCTACGCTCACCACGGCATCTACGTCGGCCAGGGCCTTGTCATCCACTACGCCGGGTTCTGCCACACGCTGCACGCTGGGCCCGTGGAAGAAACCACGCTCGAACAGTTTGCCGACGGCCACGGCGTGACGGTCAAGTCCGAGCCCTGCGCCCGCTACCTGGGCGCCGAAGCCGTGTCGCGCGCCCGCAGCCGCCTGGGCGAGAGCCGCTACCATCTGCTGACCAACAACTGCGAGCACTTCTGCACGTGGTGCCTGCTGGGCCAGGCCCGCAGCGAACAGGTGGAAACCTGCCTGCGCAACCCCGGCACCGCAATGGTCACCGTGCTGCATATGGCGCTGGCCTTGCTGTCGAGCCTCCACCTCGCCAGCCTGCACGCCGCCTGATCCATCGCAACCTTCACTGCCAAAGGGGCCCGCCATGTCCGGACTGATCGATTGGGAAAGCTGTACCGCCCGCGGTGGCCGCGCCTGCCACCGCGCCTGCGGCCAGCAGCGGGACGCCACCCGGCCCCGCCGCGAGATGCGTCGCGAAATGCGGCGCCAGCGGAATGCCGGCGATCCGGCGCCGGCGGAGTTTGCTATACTCCGCCCCGTCTTCCGGTCCGCCCGCCCCAGCGCGGCGCAGGCACCGTGCAGACGGTCCGCTCGCCGTAGTTCAATGGATAGAACGAGCGCCTCCTAAGCGCTAGATACAGGTTCGATTCCTGTCGGCGGGACCACCCACCTTGCAGTCGCCCGGCGACACCATCCCGCGACGCCGGCGCGCGGTGCGCCAGTTCCCAGTTCCCGATTCCCTGTATGAGCGTCCCCCACCGCGGGTCGGACTAGCGGCCGACATTCGCCTTTCCCGCCAGGACATATGCTGGAAATGACCGGAGGACGAATGAGTAGAGCTGCGCGCGCTGGCACCCGCAACGGCGCACGTTGCGCCGTCCGGGCCGTCCGACCACAGGCCACGGCGTGGCCTGTTTCATTTGCGCGCGACATGTGCGCGAAGATGCCGATTTCTGCGGACCGATGTCAACAAACGGCTATCATGTAGCCCGCACGCCGCAACCGCGGTGGCGCTGTCTGCCCAAATCTGCCCATCCATGCCTCTTTTCCGGACGTCTCTGCGCTGGTTTTTCGCGCTGGCCGTGACGGCCGCCGCCCCTGCGGTGGCGGTGCAGCCTGCGTCCGATCCGGCATTGAACGACACGTCCGGCTGCACGGCGCTGGTCGATATCGTCCAGGAAAGCCTGCGCGGCGAGATCGATGTGGTTTGTCCTAAGGACGGCAAGGACGCCTGCGAGGCCAAGAATGGGCAGATCCGGGCGTTGCTGGACATCGTCGACGAGCGCCGCAAGCGCAAGGCCGACGAGTGCGAGACGCTGGTCCAACTTAACCGCCTGCTGCGCACGCTGCCGCCCAAGACCTGAGCGCCGGCAGGGCTGCGGCGGCTCGCCTAGTGGCTCATCTTCGAGAACAGCTGGATGACGGCCACCCCGGCGATGATCAGCGCGATGCCAACCACGGCGGCCAGATCGGGCACCTGGCGGTACAGCACCACGGCGATCAGCGTCACCAGCACAATGCCCGCGCCCGACCAGATGGCGTAGGCCACTCCGACCGGCACGGTCTTCATCACCTGCATCAGAAGCCAGAACGCGGCCACATAGCCGACGACGACCAGCACGCTGGGCCAGAGGCGCGTGAAATTCTCGGCGGCCTTGAGACTGCTGGTGGCAATCACTTCGGCGACGATGGCGAGAGCAAGTAGCAGATATCCGTTCATGGCAGGGGCGGAAATGCAGGGGAACAGCGTTGGAATACGCAAAAAGCGACCATTAAGGCGCCTGGGCACACCATTATGCAAGATGCACTCAAATGGGGGGCTGCAAAACGGTGCCGAAAATGCCCACAATCCAGTCTGCATGCGGGTTTCAGGCGGTTGGATTACCCTCCCTCGCGGTGGTTGTGCCAAAGCCGATAGCAGTCTTGAATGCAACGTGTACGCCATAGCTGCCCGGGGAGGAAAACCGAGGCGGCCAACAATAAAAGTCGCGGCGACAACGAAACCAGTGGCCTGACCATGCCGGCACCCAAAAACGATGCGCCGGTGGCGGGACGCGGTGAGACGGGATTGATGGGGAGCTGTATGAAGACCGATTTGGATGCGGCCACGGTATGGCCTGTCATCACGCGGCTGGCAGACGTCGAGGGAACGTCCGACCACCGTACCGAACCCGCCGAGGGCGTCTGGCAGAACACGATCGCCGCCGCGGACCAGGCACTGGAGGAAGCGACCCGCATCCAGCGGGGCGTTCAGCAGAATCTCAAGGTGCAGCAGGAATTGCGCGCCTTGCGCGAGGAACTGCGCCGCGCGCACGCCGAGATCGACCGCTACCGAGGCATGCACGCGCGCGTGGTGGTCAGCATGCGCCAGCTTGAGGAAGACCACACCACCGAAATGACGCGGCTGCAGGCCGACAACGAGATGCTGCTGGTCCGGCATCGCGTCTACAAGCTGCTGGCCGAGCACTACGGCACGGCTGCGCTGCGCTTCGAGCCGGCCGTGTTTGCCGAGCATCGCGACCGGGTGCTGGAACACGTGCTGTTCCAGCGGCGCAGGGGCGTACCGGTGACCGAGATCAGCTCGGCCGAGGTGGCGTTCCTGCTGCTCTGAGCCGGGGCCGCGGCAGCGGGGGCGGGCATGCACCGGGCACGCCCCCGGATCAGGCCGCCTTCGGCTCGCGCGGCCTGAGCACCAGCAGCGCGAGCATGCCTCCGACCACGCCCCAGAAGGCGGAGCCCACGCCCGCCAGCGTCATGCCCGATGCCGTGATCATGAACGTCAGCAGCGCCGACTCGCGCTCTGCCGGCGTCTGCATGGCCACGGTCAGCCCGTTGGCGATCGATCCGAGCAGGGCGAAGGCCGCCACGGCCACCACCAGCGCCTTCGGGAAGGCCGCGAACAGCGCCGCGATGCTGGCCGCCATCACGCCCATCACCAGATAGCCCACGCCGCATACCACGGCCGCCATGTAGCGGCGGCGCGGGTCCGCATCGGCCTGCGGGCCGGTGCAGATGGCGGCGGTGATGGCCGCCAGGTTGATGCCATGGGAGCCGAACGGGGCCAGGATGGCCGAAGCGATGCCGGTCACGGCGATCAGCGGGCTGGCCGGCACGCGGTAGCCATCGGCGCGCAGCACGGCCAGGCCCGGAATGTTCTGCGACGCCAGGGCCACGATGAACAGCGGCACGGCGATGCTGACGAAGGCCCCCGGCGAGAACGCCGGCGTGGTCCACACCGGCAGCGCCACCGCGAAATGCAGCTGCTCGAAGTGCAACTGGCCCATCGCGCCGGCCAGCGCCACGCCCACGGCCAGCACGCCCGGCACCGCATAGCGCGGCCACCAGCGCCGCCCGACCAGATAGGCGGCAAACATCGCCAGCAACAACACCGTCTGGTACTGGGCCTGCACGAACACATCCACGCTGATGCGGAACAGGATGCCGGCCAGCAGGGCCGACGCGATGCTGGCCGGCAGCGCCTTCATGAGCCTGTCGAACCAACCGGTCAGGCCGGCCGCCGTCATCAGCAGCGCGGCCATCAGGAAGGCGCCGATCGCTTCGGCATAGGGCACGCCGGGCAGGCTGGCAATCAGCAGCGCCGCGCCGGGTGTGGACCAGGCCACCACGATCGGCACGCGCAGGGCCAGCGACAGCCCCAGCGTGGTCACGCCCATGCCAATCGACAACGCCCAGATCCATGACGAAATCTGCGGTTCGGTCAGGTGCGCCGCCTGTCCGGCCTGGATCATCAGCACCAGCGAACTGGTGTAGCCGGTAAGCAGGGCGATCAGCCCGGCCACCAGCGTGGAAACGGAAAGGTCGGACAGCTTCGGGGCGTGGACGGGGGTCATCGACGGAGCATGCGAAGTACGGAACGGGCCGGTATCTTCGCATGGGAGCGCGGGGAGGGGTGGTATTGTCCCCTCCCCGCGCAGGCCGGTGGGCAGGCCCTGAGAGGGGACGGCCCGACGCGCAGCGAGCCGGTCAGGCGGTCGGGCGGTCAGGCGGTTGGAGGGGCGGCCGATCCGATGATCGGCCTCAGCGCACCTTAGCGGACCTCAGCGGACCTCAGCGGACCTCAGTGGCCTCAGCGGACCTCAGTGGCCTCAGCGGGCCTCAGCGGACCTCAGCGTACCTCAGCGGACCTCAGTGGCCTCAGCGGACCTCAGTGGCCTCAGCGGGCCTCAGCGGGCCTCAGCGGACCTCAGCGTACCTCAGCGGACCTCAGCGGACCTCAGCGGACCTCAGCGAACCTCAGCGAACCTCAGCGAACCTCAGCGGACCTCAGTGGCCTCAGTCGGCCACCTTGTCGCTGGGGAACTTGAACGAGTCGCGCAGCAGGTAGCTCATCGGGATGTCCAGCGTGATCCCGTTCGGCGGGATCGGCTGCAGGAACCACTTGCGGTACAGCTTCTGGGTTTCCTGGTCGTAGATCGACGCGACCATGGCCTTGTCCACGATCTTCTTGAACTCGGCATCGTGCTTCGACAGCATGACCGCGTACGGTTCGATCGTCAGCAGGTCGCCGGTCACGGCCAGCGATGCGGGGTTCTTCGCGTTGGCACGCAGGCCGAACAGCAGCACGTCGTCCATCACGAAGGCGTCGGCCTTGCCCGATTCGACCATGGCAAAGGCCTCGGCATGGTCCTTGGCCTCCACCACCTTCCAGCCCATGGCGCCCGCCTCGTCCATCTTGCGGAGCATTTCCAGCGGCGTGGTCTTGGTGGTGGACACCACGGTCTTGCCGCGCAGGTCGCCCCACTTGCGGATGCCCGAGTCCGATTTGACCAGCATGCGGCTGCCGGCGATGTAGTGCGGAATGGTGAACGACACCTGGTCGCGGCGCTCGCGGTTGTTGGTGGTCGATCCACATTCCAGGTCGGCCTTGCCATCGACGATGGCCGGGATGCGCGAGGCCGGCGTCACCGGCACCCATTCCACGCGCAACTGCGGCAGCTTGAGCTGCGTGCGCACGGCATCGGCCACCTTCAGGCAAAGGTCCACGGCGTAGCCCATCGGCTTGCCGTCCACGACAAACGAGAACGGCACCGAGCTTTCGCGGTGGGCAATGCGGATGGCCCCGGTCTGCTGGATGCGCAGCACCACTGAGTTGGGCATGGCCGCCTGCGCGGCCGGTGCGGCAGGCAGGCAGAGCAGCGTGGCTAGGGAAAGTACGACAGGCGCCATGCCTCGTAGCGAGGCACGGCGCGGCAGGCCCGAATTGGTCATGAATGACACCCGTCGAAAAATATTTCTAGGAACAACCCCGGCGGCGCGTTGCGCCGCTGCTGGCCGGATGGGTCCGGCTCTATGACTGCTACTGGGTACCGCTGTCGTTGTGCTTTGCTGCTTGTCGAGAATTTCGGAGAATTCCGATGCTCCGGATTGTTCCACGGGCGCCCATCTCGGCACAACAGCCGCCGTTAGTGCGCGGGCTCAACGTTCCCGGCACGCAACGCTTCGGGACTGGGCAGGTTGACGAGGATTTTCCCTTACGGATTTGTCCGACTTCTGGTGTTTCGCGCCGCTGGCTATGCTTCAGACGTGCCTTGCGAGCAGGGCACCGAGGAGAGACTCTTGGGGCCCGTTCAGGCGAACGGGCCTTTTCTTTTTGTCCGTCCGCTTGCGTCCGCCGGCCCGGCCCGGCTTGGGTGGCAACGGCGGGGCGCCGGCGTCGTCTACAATTCGGGCCTGCCTTCGCGCCAGACTTCCGGTCGGGCGCCGCTTATCCTTCCTCGCAACCATGGCCCTGTTTTCCATTACCGATGCCCAGTTGGCCTTTGGCCACGTGGCGCTGCTCGACCATACCGATTTCTCGCTCGAAGCCGGCGAACGCGTAGGCCTGATCGGCCGCAATGGCACGGGCAAGTCTTCGCTGCTGCGGATTGTGTCGGGCGCGTCCGCACCCGACGACGGCCTGATTGCACGCCAGAGCGGCGTGACATCGGCTTATGTTGCGCAAGAGCCACAATTCGAGCCCGGCCTGACCGTGTTCGATGCGGTCAGCCAGGGCATGGGCGCCGCCCACGACCTGTTGCTGCGCTACGACGCGGCGCTGGCCAAACTGGAATCCAATCACGACGAGGCCACGCTGGCCGAACTGCACCGCGTGCAGGCCGAACTCGACGCCGCCGACGCCTGGCAACTACGCACCCGCGTGGAAACCACGCTGGCCCGCCTGGACTTGGACCCGCACGTGCGGGTAGACGCGCTGTCCGGCGGCCTGCAGAAGCGCGTGGCGCTGGCGCAGGGCCTGGTGGCCGAGCCCGATATCCTGCTGCTCGACGAACCGACCAACCACCTCGACGTCGAAGCCATCCGCTGGCTCGAAGACCTGCTGCTGGGCTTCCGCGGCAGCGTGCTGCTGATTACCCATGACCGCGCGTTCCTGGACCGCGTGGCCACGCGCATCGTCGAACTCGACCGGGGCAAGCTGCTGTCGTTTCCCGGCAACTTTGCTGCCTACCAGACCCGCAAGGCCGAACTGCTGGCCAACGAGGCCGTGGAGCAGGCCAAGTTCGACAAGCTGCTGGCGCAGGAAGAAGTGTGGATCCGCAAGGGCGTGGAAGCACGCCGCACGCGCAGCGTGGCGCGGGTGCAGCGGCTGCACGCCATGCGCGACGAACGCGCCCAGCGGCGCGAGGTGCAGGGCAACGTCAGGCTGGAAGTGTCGCAGGGCGACCGCTCGGGCAAGATCGTCGCCGAACTGGTCGATGTGTCGAAGTCGTACGGCAACAAGACGGTGGTGCGCGATTTCTCGGCCACCATCATGCGTGGCGACAAGGTCGGCCTGATCGGCCCGAACGGCGCCGGCAAGACCACGCTGCTGCGGCTGATCCTGGGCGACCTGGCACCCGATGCCGGCACGGTGCGCAACGGCAGCAACCTGCAAGTGGCGTACTTCGACCAGATGCGTTCGGCGCTGGACCTCGAAAAGTCGCTGGCCGACACCATCAGCCCGGGCAGCGACTGGGTGGAAGTCAACGGCCAGCGCAAGCACGTGATGAGTTATCTGGGCGACTTCCTGTTCGCGCCTGAGCGCGCACGGTCGCCGGTCAAGTCGCTGTCCGGCGGCGAGCGCAACCGCCTGCTGCTGGCACGCCTGTTCGCCCGGCCGGCCAACGTGCTGGTGCTGGACGAACCGACCAACGATCTCGACATCGACACGCTGGAGCTGCTGGAAGAACTGCTGCAGGACTACAGCGGCACGGTGTTCCTGGTATCGCACGACCGCGCGTTCCTGGACAACGTGGTCACGTCGACGATCGCCGCCGAAGGCGATGGACTGTGGCGCGAATCGGTGGGCGGTTATTCCGACTGGGAGCAGCAGTCGGCACGCGCCCAGGCGCTGCAGTCCGCCAGGGCCGAGCCCAAGGCGGGCGAGGCCCCCAAGGCCAGCACGCGCGAGGCACGCGGCGCCAACCGCACGGTCAAGCTGTCGTACAAGGAACAGCGCGAGCTGGATGGATTGCCGGAGCGGATGTCGAGCCTGGAGGCCGAGCAGAAGACCATCGGCGCCCAGCTGGCGGACGGTTCGCTGTACGCCACCGACCCGGCGCGCGCCGCCGAACTGGCCTCGCGCCACGACGAGATCGAGATGGAATTGCTGGAGGCGCTGGAACGCTGGGAAGTGCTGGAAAAGAAAACCAAAGGCGAGGGCGCCTGAAGCCTGCGCCACGGTTTTCTCCCTCTCGCGCAAAGCGGGAGAGGGGCCGGGGGAAAGGGCCTGGAGGTCCAAATTGCGACAAGGCAGCAAGCCAAGCCGCCTTACCTTCTCCCCCAACCCCTCGCCCACGATGTGGGAGACGGCAGCCGGTCAACGGTACCTCATACCCTCACCCGCACCACGCCAGCACCATGTTGGTCAGGTCGACCATGAACGCCGGGCGCAGGTAGGCCAGGAATCCCAGCGTCAGCACCGCTGCCAGGGCCAGGTAGCCGGCACCGCGCGCCCAGCTCATCTCAGACTCCCACCGGCTGCGGGCGCACCAGCGCCTGCTCCCGGATCGGCAGGTTGACCAGCGCGGCCAGCACGCCCAGCCCTATCGCCAGCAGCCACACCGTGTTGTAGCTGCCGGTGCGGTCGAACAGGTAGCCGCCCAGCCAGGCGCCCAGGAAGCTGCCGATCTGGTGCGAGAAGAACACCACGCCCGACAGCATCGACAGGTACTTCACGCCGAACACCTGCGCGATGATGCCGTTGGTCAGCGGCACGGTGGACAGCCACAGGAACCCCATCAGCGCGGCAAAGACCCAGGTGCTCCACGCCGTCAGCGGCAGCATCAGGTAGCCGGCGATCACGACCGAACGGGCGATATAGATCGACGACAGCAGGTAGCGCTTGGGCATGCGCTGCCCCATCGCGCCGGCCGTGTAGGTGCCGAATACGTTGAACAGGCCGATCAGCGCCAGCGCCACCGTGGCAATCTTCACGTCGACCAGGCCCCGGTCCTTCAGATAGGGCGCCAGGTGCACGCCAATGAACACCACCTGGAACCCGCACACGAAATAACCCAGCGTCAGCAACTGGAAGTTGCGGTTGCCGAACGCCTCGCGCGTGGCTTCGCCAATGGTCTGCTGGTGGCCGGCGGTGCTGGCGGCCATGTTCGGCTCGCGCAGCGTCAGGGCCAGCGGCAGCATGAAGCACGCCAGGAAGGCCAGGATGAACAGCGCGTTCTGCCAGCCCGTGGTCGAAATCAGCGTCTGCTCCACCGGAATCATCAGGAACTGGCCGAACGACCCGGCCGCGGCGGCAATGCCCATGGCCCAGACGCGTTTTTCGGCGCTGGCCACGCGGCCGATCACGCCGTAGACCACGCTGTAGGTGGTGCCGGACTGCGCAATGCCGATCAGCACGCCGGCGCCGGTGGCAAACGCCGTGCCGCTGGTAGCCAGCGCCATCACGACCAGGCCGGCCACGTATAGCGCCACGCCGGCGATCATGATGCGCACCGCGCCAAACTTGTCGGCCAGCGCACCCGTGATCGGCTGGCTGGCGCCCCACATCAGGTTCTGCAGCGCCAGCGCAAAGGCGAAGGTCTCGCGGTTCCAGCCGTGCGTCTGCGTGATCGGCATGTTGAACAGGCCAAAGCCATGCCGGATGCCCATGGAAAGCGTGACGAGCAGGCCGCCGCACACGAGCACGGTGGTCAGGGATAGTTTGCGATCGGTCATGTCGGGCTCGGTATTGTCTGTATTGTTTTGTCTTGTTTTCTTGTGAATCACCGCCGGCGTGCCGCCGGTGATCGGGTGACGCCGGGGGGCGCCGTGGGGGTCGGCGCCTAGTGTAAGCCGGGCACCGGAATTGTGCCGGACTACGAATTTCCGGGGCTTTTCAAAAAGGATGGCTGCCGCGGCCATCCATTACAATGCAGCGCATCCCGGCCGTCGACGGCCGGCAAGACCAATATCCGTATCGACTCCATGGCGAGCAAAACCAGTCAGTACAGCGAATCTTCCATCCGGGTCCTGAAGGGCCTGGAGCCGGTCAAGCAACGCCCCGGCATGTACACCCGTACCGACAACCCCCTGCATATCGTGCAGGAGGTGATCGACAACGCGTCAGACGAGGCGCTGGGCGGCCACGGCACAGAGATCCTGGTCACGCTCCACAAGGACGGCAGCATCAGCGTGGAGGACGATGGCCGCGGCATTCCGGTGGGGATTCACCCGGAAGAAGGCGTGCCCGTGGTGGAGATCGTTTTCACGCGCCTGCACGCGGGTGGCAAGTTCGACAAGGGCAAGGGCGGCGCCTACGCGTTCTCGGGCGGCCTGCACGGCGTGGGCGTGTCTGTCACCAACGCGCTGGCTACCCGGCTGGACGTCACCGTCTGGCGCGACGGCTCGCAGTCGACGCTGACCTTCGAGCACGGCGGCGAAGTCACCAGGCCACTGGCATCGCGCAAGATCGAACGCGGCGAAAAGAAGAACGGCACGCGCGTCCAGGTGTGGCCGGACGCGAAGTATTTCGATTCGGCCGCCATTCCGATGGCCGAACTCCAGCGGCTGCTGCGTTCCAAGGCCGTGCTGCTGCCCGGCGTGAAAGTCACGCTGGTGCTGGAAAAGACCGGCGAGCAGACCGTCTGGCAATACGAGCAGGGCCTGAAGGGCTATCTGGTGGAAGCCCTGGCCCAGGGTAGCGGGGCCGAACTGGTGATCCCGATGTTCGAGGGCGAGCACTTTGCCGACCCGGACAGGAACGCCGGCGAAGAAGGGTTTGCCGAAGGCGAAGGCGCCTCGTGGGTGGTCGCCTGGACCGAGGAAGGCGCGCCGGTGCGCGAGTCGTACGTGAACCTGATTCCCACGCCGGCCGGCGGCACGCACGAGTCCGGCCTGCGCGAAGGCCTGTTCCTGGCCGTGAAAAGCTTCATCGAGATGCACTCGCTGCAGCCCAAGGGCGTCAAGCTGATGAGCGAGGACGTGTTCGCACGCGCATCGTTCGTGCTGTCGGCCAAGGTGCTGGACCCGCAGTTCCAGGGCCAGATCAAGGAGCGCCTGAACAGCCGCGACGCCGTGCGCCTGGTGTCCACGTTCAGCCGTCCGGCGCTGGAACTCTGGCTGAATCACCATGTCGACTTCGGCAAGAAGCTGGCCGAGCTGGTGATCCGCCAGGCCCAGGCCCGCACCCGGGCCGCGCAGAAGGTGGAAAAGAAGAAGGGCTCCGGCGTGGCCGTGCTGCCCGGCAAGCTGACCGACTGCGAATCGACCGACGTCACCCGCAACGAAATCTTCCTGGTGGAGGGCGATTCGGCTGGCGGTTCGGCCAAGATGGGCCGCGACAAGGAATTCCAGGCCATCCTGCCGCTGCGCGGCAAGGTGCTGAACACCTGGGAGACCGAGCGCGACCGCCTGTTCGCCAACAACGAGGTGCATGACATCGCCGTGGCCATCGGCGTGGACCCGCACGGGGTGGACGACGAACCCGACCTGTCGAACCTGCGCTACGGCAAGATCTGCATCCTGTCCGATGCGGACGTGGACGGCGCGCACATCCAGGTGCTGCTGCTGACGCTGTTCTTCCGCCACTTCCCGAAGCTGATCGACCTGGGCCATGTCTGCGTGGCGCGTCCGCCGCTGTTCCGCGTCGATGCGCCGGCACGCGGCAAGAAGCCCGCGCAGAAACTCTACGCGCTGGACGAGGGCGAACTGGAGGCCATCCAGGACAAGCTGCTCAAGGACGGCGTCAAGGACGGCGCGTGGCAGATTTCGCGCTTCAAGGGCCTGGGCGAGATGAGCGCCGAGCAGCTCTGGGAAACGACCATGAACCCGGACACCCGCCGGCTGCTGCCGGTGGCGCTGGGCGAATTCGATCTGCCGCAGACCGTCACCATGATGAACATGCTGATGGGCAAGGGCGAGGCGTCGCAGCGCCGAACCTGGCTCGAAGAAAAGGGTAATGAGGTGGTGGCCGACATCTGACGGCGCCAGATCTGGAGGAACGTGCGATGCAGGAACGAGCAGGGCAACAGCGGATCAGGCGGATCCGGGCACAGGCGAAGCGCCTGGCCTGCACGCTGGCCGTGCTCGGCGCGTTCGGCATCGCCGCGCCGGCCCACGCGGCGCTGTGGGGCTATATTGACGGCGAGGGCGTGGCCCATTTCGCCGATACGAAGCTCGACGACCGCTACAAGCTGTTCATGAAGGACGGCGGCCAGTTCGATTCGGGCAACCTTGGCCACCGCGGCGTGATCACGCTGCCGGAGAAGACCAGCCCGTCGCGCGACAGGCTGTTCCAGTACCTGATCAACCACCCGAACCTGCGCACGGTCGATCCGATCATCGCGAAGGTGGCCGAGGCGCAGAACGTGGACCCCGCGCTGGTCAAGGCGGTGATGGCCGTGGAAAGCGGCTTCAACCCGGCGGCCGTATCGCCCAAGGGCGCCATCGGGCTGATGCAGGTCATTCCGGATACCGGCACGCGCTTCGGCATTGCCGCGGACGGCCGCCGGACGGTGGAGCAGAAGCTGGCCGATCCGAAGCTGAATATCTCGGCCGGCGTGCGCTACCTGCGCTTCCTGATGGAGCTGTTCCCGAACAACCTGGAACTGGTGCTGGCTGCGTACAACGCCGGCGAAGGCGCGGTGCAGCGTTACAACAACCAGATCCCGCCTTACCCCGAGACCCGCCAGTACGTGAGCACCGTGCTGGAGTTCTACCGTCTGTACCAGCCGGCGGCGGGCGGCGTGATCCGTACCGGCGTGGCGGCAGACCGCGTGCGCATGGTGATCGGCGGCGGGCGCCGCCCGATGCCCTGATGCCGTCTGGCCGGTTTTCGGGCGCTATTTCCGGCGGCATCGTCATCCACTTCCTTTAGAATCCCACGCTGACCGCAAACAAGCGGGATGTCCGGCGCCCGCGCCCGGCATGCCGAACCCTTGCCAACCATGGATCAAGCAGATACTACTTTTCGGCCCGAAGAGCCGGCCGATTCGCTGACGCTCGCGCGGTACGCCGAGCGCGCCTACCTGGATTACGCCGTGAGCGTGGTCAAGGGGCGTGCCCTGCCCGAGGTGGCGGACGGCCAGAAGCCCGTGCAGCGCCGCATTCTCTATGCGATGGCGGCGATGGGGCTGCGCGCCGACGCCAAGCCCGTGAAGTCGGCCCGCGTGGTCGGCGAGGTGCTGGGTAAATTCCACCCCCACGGCGACCAGTCGGCCTATGACGCGCTGGTGCGTCTGGCGCAGGACTTCTCGCTGCGCTATCCGCTGATCGACGGCCAGGGCAACTTTGGCTCCCGCGACGGCGACGGCGCGGCGGCCATGCGCTACACCGAAGCCCGCCTGACCCCGATCTCGCGCCTGCTGCTCGACGAGATCGACATGGGCACGGTGGACTTCCTGCCCAACTACGACGGTTCGGAAGAAGAGCCCAAGCTGCTGCCGGCGCGCCTGCCGTTCGTGCTGCTGAACGGCGCATCGGGCATCGCCGTGGGCATGGCCACCGAAATCCCGCCGCACAACCTGCGCGAGGTGGCTGGGGCGGCGGTGGCGATGATCCGCAATCCGAACATCTCGCTGTCCGAACTGCTGGCGATCATGCCGGGCCCCGACTATCCGGGCGGCGGCCAGATCATCTCGCCCGCGTCCGAAATCGCCCAGATCTACGAGAACGGCCGCGGCAGCCTGAAGGTGCGCGCGCGCTGGACCATCGAGGAAATGGCGCGCGGCCAGTGGCAGATGGTGGTGACCGAACTGCCGCCGAACACGTCGGCGCAGAAGGTGCTCGAGGAAATCGAGGAAATCACCAACCCGA
>Ga0102594_1000179_pt1 | contig 92291 bp, 78 predicted proteins | sample AraplaCol_mLB_r2_2_FD_76863 | JGI IMG/M metagenome (GOLD analysis project Ga0102594, IMG submission 76863) | Arabidopsis root microbial communities from North Carolina, USA - plate scrape MF_Col_mLB_r2 (SPADES assembly) (version 2) | ecosystem: Host-associated > Plants > Roots > Endosphere...
GGAATTTTACCTCCTCTGAACGTAAGTTATTTCCATGATGAAAAAGACGGAATTTTAGGAATGCATCCGGAACACGACTTCTTCAAAGCAATAGAACTGGCTAAAAAAGAAGATAAACCCATCCTGATCGACTTTACAGGATACGGATGTGAAAACTGTAGAAAAATGGAGGAATTTGTATGGAGCGAACCGGCCATCCTGCCGATCCTTCAGAATGATGTAGTATTGGCTTCTCTATATGTAGACGACAAAGAAGAGCTTCCTGAGGATCAAAAAACCAAAATTGACCTTGGGGACGGACAAATCAAAAAGGTAAAAACGATTGGAGACCGATGGAGCTTATTCCAGCAGGTGAACTTTAACAATAATTCTCAACCTCACTATGTTTTAATAACTCCTGATGGAAAAGTAATTAACACACCTGTTTCAGGATATATGCCTAAAGAGGACTTCAAAAAGTTCCTTGAATGCGGAGTGAGTCATTACACCCGATAAATAAGACCCTACAAACTACTATCTTAGCCCAGAACATATGATATTCCGAGCTAAGATATTTATATTTAATTTTTTATTCCCAGTTCTATCACATATCCTTCGTGCCCTCTTACATTGATAAAGTTTCCTCCTTCAAATCCCAGGTACTGACCTTTAATTCCGGTAAGTCTTCCTGTAAACTCAGGTTTTTTATCTAAAGTAAATGAAGAAACTTTTTCCGGTTTTTCGAAAGGATAGTCAAACATCCACAACTCTTCTCCGTCGCTGTAAAATTTCTGGAAATCATCAGGAAAATATTCTTTTATCTTTTGTCGGAAATCCGCAAGGTCTACTTCTCCTTCAAAATCATCCTGCAGCATCTTTCTCCAATTGGTTTTATCTGCCAGATGTTCTTTTAAAGCCACCTCTATCATTCCGGCTTCATAGCGGTTCTCTGTTCTTGCGATGGGTAATGCAAAAGTCGCCCCCTGATCAATCCATCTTGTAGGAATCTGTGTGTTTCTGGTTACTCCTACCTTTACATCTCCGGTATACGCCAGATAAACGGTGTGTGGTTGCAACTGAATTTGTTTTTCGACCTCCAGATCACGTTCTGCAATATCTAAATGCGCTGTAGAAAGTTCCGGACGGATAATCGTATCACTTGCATAAGGGCTTTCAAAAAAACAGTTTTTGCAGAATCCCATTCTGTAAATCGGCTTATTTTCACCACAATTTACACATTGGAATCCCGTATGTTTTATGCTTAACTCTTTTCCAAACAGCTCATTCATGTGGATCAGATCTCCAGAAAGATTGAGGTAGTATTGGATTGGCCTAGCATCGTAGCTTGTCATCTTTAAAATTTGCCCTTGAAACTGCATATGATATTTATATTACTTTTTTAAGTAAATTTAATGATTATATTTTTCAAAAAGTAAAATTTATATTTTTGTGCTAATAAAAAATACAAATGGTTTATCTTATAACAGGCGGTAGTGGGTTCATCGGTTCCCATTTAGTTGAACAATTATTAAGAAATGGACATTCTGTCATAAACGTTGACAATTTTGATAATTTCTATGACTATCGGGTAAAAATTAAAAATACTTTAGAGTCAATCGGTAAAAATTCGGATTTTGAATTCTCGGATAAAGAGACGGATATTCTGCGTTTGGCTTCCCTCACTCATTCTGAACAATATTCCCTCTATTGTCAGGATATACGTGACAAAAAAGGTCTTGAGAACATCTTTAAGAATCATCCTGTTGATATGGTGATTCATCTGGCCGCACTCGCCGGTGTACGCCCTTCTATTGAGCGCCCTCTGGAATATGAAGAAGTAAATGTACGCGGTACCATGAATCTTTGGGAACTGTGTAAGGATTTTAATATTAAAAAATTCGTTTGTGCATCTTCTTCAAGTGTGTATGGAAACAATGAAAAAATTCCCTTTGCAGAAACAGACAATGTAGATAATCCTATTTCTCCTTATGCAGCCACCAAGAAAAGCACAGAAGTAATAGGGCATGTTTACCATAGTCTATACCATATAGATATGATACAGCTTAGGTTCTTCACCGTATATGGACCGAGACAAAGACCTGACCTTGCGATATACAAGTTTACAAAGCTTATTTCAGAAAATAAGGAAATTCCTTTCTATGGTGACGGTAGTACAGCCAGAGACTATACTTATGTAGATGATATCATTGATGGAATTACCAAATCTATTCTTTATCTGGAAAACAATTCGGGAGTCTATGAAATCATGAATCTGGGTGAAAACCAGGTAATCACTTTGTCTGAAATGGTGGCCACTATTGAAACAGCACTGGGAAAATCTGCCATCAAAAAAATTCTGCCAATGCAGCCGGGAGATGTCACAAAAACGAATGCCGATATTACAAAAGCAAAGGATTTAATAGGGTATAAACCGGCCACAGACTTCCAAAATGGCATAAAAAAATTTGTGGAATGGTTTTTGAGAAAACGACAATAAGTAAATTACTGACACAGCTGCCAGTTAGTTAGTGACAGCTATTTATTAGAAAATATTATAAAAAGAATTGAAAATCAAGTATAAAAAAGTTTATTATACAAGCTATTTTTATACTTTTGCAAAAAATTAGAAAATTATGTACTGGACATTAGAATTAGCTTCATATCTAAGTGACGCACCTTGGCCAATGACAAAAGCAGAGCTTATTGACTACGCAATCAGAACTGGTGCACCTATGGAAGTAGTAGAAAACCTTCAGGCTATTGAGGACGAAGGAGAAATTTATGAATCTATCGAAGAAGTATGGAGTGACTATCCTACTGACGAGGATTTCCTTTGGAACGAGGACGAATATTAATAAAGCGATAAGCTTTAGGCTGCTTGCTTAGAGCTTTTTTGCCCTTTTTATATATTAATTTACACGATAAGTGTTATTTAAAACGCTTAAAGCATTTTGCATTAAGCATAAAGCAAAAAATTTATGAGTTTTTTAAACAAAGTTCTTAAAGGGTTTTTGGGAGACAAGAAAGCGCAGGACCTAAAAGAAGTAAAAAAAGTTGTAACAAAAATCAGAGCTGTAGAACCAACCATCCAACAATTGTCGGATGATGGGTTGAGACAAAAAACTGCTGAGTTTAAAGAGAATATAAAATCTGCAACCAGCAAGATCACAGCTCAAATAGAACAGATTAAAGAGCAGATAAAAAATTCAACCAACGTTGATGAAAAAGAAGCTCTTTTCACAAAAATTGAGGCTCTAAAGAAAGAATCATACGAAATTGAAGAAAAAGTTCTGGTTCAGGTTCTTCCCGAAGCTTTTGCATTGATCAAAGAAACGGCAAGGAGATGGGCTCAGAATGGAGAAATCCGTGTAACTGCTAGTGACTGGGATAGAGAACTTGTCGCTTCAGGAAAAGATTTCGTTAGCATTGAAGGAGACACAGCTATTTGGAAAAACTCATGGGACGCTGCCGGAACTCCTGTAGTTTGGGATATGGTCCACTATGATGTTCAGTTTATCGGAGGGGTTATTCTTCACAGTGGTAAAATTGCCGAGATGGCAACCGGTGAAGGTAAAACTTTGGTAGGAACATTACCTATTTACCTAAATTCACTTCCGGAAAGAGGAGTGCACGTTGTAACCGTGAACGACTATCTTGCAAAAAGAGACTCCGCATGGATGGGTCCTCTTTATCAGTTCCACGGAATGTCTATCGATTGTATCGATAACCACCAACCGAACTCTGACGGAAGAAGAAAAGCATATAACTCGGATATTACCTATGGAACGAATAACGAATTCGGTTTCGATTATCTGAGAGATAATATGGTGACATCACCTTCAGAACTGGTACAAAGAGAACTGAACTTTGCTATCGTGGATGAGGTGGACTCTGTATTGGTAGATGACGCAAGAACACCATTGATCATTTCCGGTCCTGTTCCTCAGGGAGACAGACAGGAGTTTGATGTTCTTAAACCTTCTATCGACAGAATTGTTGAAGTACAAAAGAAAACCGTTTCTGCGATTTTCAATGAAGCAAAAAAATTAATTGCTGCAGGGAATACAAAAGAAGGTGGATTCAAGTTACTTCAGGCATACAGAGGTCTTCCAAAAAACAGACAATTAATCAAATTCTTATCGGAAAGCGGAAACAGAGCATTGCTTCAGAAAGTTGAAGCGCAGTATATGCAGGACAACAACCGTGATATGCCGATTGTAGATAAAGATCTTTACTTCGTAATCGAGGAGAAAAACAATCAGGTAGACCTTACAGACAAAGGTGTTGAATACATGTCTCAAGGTAACTCTGATGCCAATTTCTTCGTTCTTCCGGATATCGGAACTGAGATTGCTGAACTGGAAGCTAAAAATCTTTCTAAAGAAGAAGAGTTTGAAGCAAAAGAAAGACTTTTCTCTGATTTTGCTGAGAAGTCTGAGCGTGTTCACACCATGAGCCAGCTATTGAAAGCGTACACATTATTTGAAAAAGATGATGAGTATGTAGTCATTGATGGTGAAGTTAAAATCGTTGATGAGCAGACTGGTCGTATCATGGAGGGACGTCGTTATTCAGACGGACTTCACCAGGCGATCGAAGCGAAAGAGAATGTAAAAATTGAGGCAGCTACTCAAACTTTTGCTACCATTACGCTTCAGAACTATTTCCGTATGTACAACAAGCTTGCGGGGATGACAGGTACTGCTGAGACTGAAGCTGGAGAGCTTTGGGAAATCTATAAATTAGACGTTGTGGTAATTCCTACCAACCGTCCTATTTTAAGACATGACAAACAAGATTTGGTTTTCAAAACCAATAGAGAAAAATATAATGCTGTAATTGAAGAAATTGAAAGATTAACAGCAGAAAAAAGACCGGTATTGGTAGGTACTACTTCTGTTGAAATTTCTCAATTGCTTTCAAAAGCACTTCAGTTAAGAAAGATTCCACACCAGGTATTGAATGCGAAGCTTCACAAAAAAGAAGCAGAGATTGTAGCTGGGGCAGGACAGCCGGGAGTTGTAACCATTGCAACCAACATGGCAGGTCGTGGTACGGATATCAAGCTTTCTAAAGAAGTAAAAGATGCAGGAGGTTTAGCTATCATCGGTACGGAAAGACACGATTCAAGACGTGTTGACAGACAGTTGAGAGGTAGAGCGGGACGTCAGGGAGATCCGGGAAGTTCTCAGTTCTATGTGTCTCTTGAAGATAACTTAATGCGTTTGTTCGGTTCTGAGAGAATTGCTAAAATGATGGACAGAATGGGTCACAAAGAGGGAGAAGTAATTCAACACTCTATGATCAGTAAGTCTATTGAAAGAGCTCAGAAAAAAGTGGAAGAAAATAACTTCGGAACAAGAAAGAGACTTCTTGAGTATGATGACGTTATGAACAAACAACGTGACGTAATCTATAAGAGAAGAAAGAATGCTCTTTTCGGAGACCACTTGAAATATGATATTACCAATATGATTTTCGATGTTGCCAATTCTATCGTTGCGAAAGGAAAAGCATCAGGAAATTATAAAGATTTTGAATACGAAATTATTAAAACATTCACAATGGAATCTCCGGTTTCTCAAAGTGATTTTAATAATAAAAATGTTCAGGACCTTACCAATATCTTATTCAAAGCGGCTCAGGAAGACTACAAAATGAAGCTGAACCTGTTGAAAGAAAAATCATTCCCAATCATTGAGAATGTATATCAAAATCAGGGTTCAATGTTCAAAATGATCCAGGTTCCTTTCACAGACGGACATAAAACAATGACTATTGTAGCTGATCTTAAAGAAGCATATGATACTCACTGTGAAAGCTTAGTGAACGATTTCGAAAAGAATATCACTTTATCAATTATTGATGAAAACTGGAAGCTTCACCTTCGTGAGATGGACGACTTGAGAAGATCATCACAGGGAGCTGTATACGAGCAGAAAGATCCGTTGGTAATTTACAAACAGGAATCTTTCCACTTATTCAGTGAAATGATTGACAAATTAAACAAAGAAATTATTTCTTTCTTATATAAAGGAGAAATTCCAGCGTAAGAAAAATTTAATAATATCATCAAAAAACCGCTCTGGCATTGACCATAGCGGTTTTTTGTTATTCAGTATATAATAATTTTATGATAAATATCAATATTATTATTTATTTAGAACAGTTAAAAATAATATATTTGCAGAAAATTTGACTTTCATGAAAAATGTACTGATCTGTGCTTCCGCACTGGGAACAATGTTGGTTTCTGCGCAAAAAAAAGACACCATCAAATCCAATGATATTGAAGAAGTAGTTGTTAACGGAAGATATTATCAGAAGTACAAGCTGAATGAGGTTTCAGGTTCACTGAGAATTCAGACGCCTATTCTTGAGTTGCCACAAAATGTACAGTCTGTAAGTTCACAGGTTCTTGCTGATCAGATGACTCTGAATATGTCTGAAGGAATTGTCCGCAACGTAAGCGGGGCAAGAAAAGTAGAACACTGGGACAATGTATATTCCAATGTTTTCATGAGAGGAGCAGGTATTGCCACTTTCATGAACGGAATGAATGTTTCCTCTACCTGGGGTCCAATTAATCCGGATGCTTCTATTATCGACAGAATAGAGTTCGTAAAAGGTCCTGCCGGGTTTATGGGTTCTATGGGAGATCCTGCCGGGTTTTATAATGTGGTCACTAAAAAACCAACAGGAAAATTTGCCAATAGTGTACGTTTCACAACAGGAAGCTATAACCTTTTCAGAGGAGAGGCAGATCTTGACGGTGTTCTTGTGAAAGACGGAGTTTTAGATTACCGTCTTAACTTAATGGGAAGTTCCAATAATTCATGGGTGGAAAATGATAAAACAAGCAAAATTATTGTTGCTCCTTCCATTACTTTCAGACCTACAAAGACGACTACATTTACGGCACAGTACAACTACCAATATTTAAAATTCAATCAGCCGGGCGCTTATCTTATGTCTAACGACGGATATGCTTCACTGAATGTGCATACCAATTTTAATGATCCGAACTTCAAGAAAACTGAAGTAAAAGACCAGAGTTTATTCTTAAGTTTAGATCAGAAGCTTTTCAAAGACTGGGTTTGGAGCACACAATATGCTTATATGGACCTGAATTATGACGGAGGTTCTTGGTGGGGAACATTTGATCCAGCCAATAAAAATGTTTTAAACAGAACATTAAGCAACTGGCAGGCAAAAGGAAAAAATCATATTTTCCAGACGTATGTGAGAGGAACCCTTAATACAGGGAATATTGTTCATAAAATAATCGCAGGTTTTGATTACGGAGACAGAAAATACACTGCTGACTTTTCTTCTTATTCAAAAATTGTAGATGGCAAAGAAACCTTATTATTTCCAATTGACATTTATAATGTGAATTACGGAGTGGACCCTTCAACACTTCCTTCTTCAAATTTTTATACCTTAAACACCTCTGCTCCATTTTATAATGATCAGGGCGTAAAATATACTTCTTATTATGCTCAGGATCAGATTGAAATGTTTAATAACAAGCTAAGATTAACATTAGCAGGAAGATATACAAGCGGAAAAACCTATTCTGCATATCCTAATCTAAGCCCTGGTACTCCTATTGTACCTGATACAGCAGGAGAGTTTACACCAAGAGTGGGAGTAAGCTACTCTATTAATGAAAACTTCTCTGCTTACGGTATCTATGACAAGACCTTCGTACCACAATCCGGAACAGGAATTAACAAAACCAAAATTACAGATCCTTTCAGAGGACAGAATATTGAATTCGGACTGAAGAAAGACTGGTTCGGAGGAAAATGGAACTCTACTTTCGCTGTATACGAAATCAGAAGACAAAATATTCTTGTTGCGGGACCTAAAGAACAAAATGAAGGACAGCCTTTCCAGGTTGCTACAGGAGAACAAAGAGCAAGAGGTTTTGAAACTGATATCAAGGGAGAAATCATTAAAGGGTTGAATATTATCATCAACTATGCTTATACTGATGCAAAAACTGTTAAAGACACAGATCCTACAAGAATTGGAATTCAGTCTCCAGGGAATGCTAAAAATGTTCAGAATACCTGGATTAACTATAGATTTGAAAATGGCCTTATGAAAGGGTTCGGTATTTCAGCCGGTTATCAGTATCAGGGAGGAAGACAATCATGGTATGGAGTAAGTGCCACAAAAGATCAGAGCCTTCCGGATTATTTTGATACCAATTTCGGGATTTCCTATGTTGCTAAAAAATTCGATGTCAATTTAATGTTGAACAATGTCCTTAACAGAAAATTGTACAGTGGTTACAGAGGAGATGCCGGCGAATACGCATGGATCTATAATGCTCCGCGTAACTGGAGATTATCAATAGGATATAAATTTTAAAAAAACAAAGGTTAGCCCCTCACGGGGTTAACTTTTTGCTATGAGAAAAAAGCATCACCATAAAAAGAAAACTCCTTCAAAAAAATGGTCTGCCAAGCTGCATTTATGGTTTGGCTTGTCTGTTGGTTTCATTGTATTTATAGTCTCTCTTTCAGGGACTTTATATGTTTTTAAGGATGAAATACAGGATAGCCTTCGCAAAGAAGCCATTTATCTGAAAAAAGAGGAGATCGGGACAAAGCCTTTACCGATCAATCTGCTTCGTGAAAAAGTATCATTGGAACTTAATGAAAAATACCCGGTAAGTGCTGTAGAAATTCCTCTGGATAAAACAAAATCCTATCAGTTTGAGTACTATGACAAAAGTAAAAAAGGATGGAACTATTTTCAGCAGGTACGTATCAACAAGCTGGCCTATATCAATCAGTATACCGGAGAAATCCTTGCTGTCTACAATGAGAAGTATGATATATTCAGTATTCTGAAATATCTACATTGGGGGCTTTTACTCAACTCAGAATGGGGGCCGTATACTGTAGGAATCCCAACCGTTATTTTTGTCATTATGCTTATAACAGGAATCATTTTATGGTGGCCTAAAAACAAAAATGCAAGGAAAGGACGTTTTTGGTTCAATTGGGAAAATGTAAAAAACTGGAAGCGTAAAAATTATGATCTTCATAATGTACTAGGATTCTACGCATCATTTATTGCCTTGCTCCTAAGTGTTACCGGACTTTATTTTGCTTATCCTTATGTAAAAAACTCTTTTACATTTGCATTATCCGGTTCATGGGAACTTCCAAAAGAAAAAGAAAGAAAATCGCCGGACTCTCTGATGGCAAAGAATGAAGCTGTCTTTGATCTGGCAGCAGCACAGACTGAAAAGCTGTACGCAAAATCATCCAGCTTCAGAATTACTTTGAACGGAAAGAATAAAAAAGGAAAAGAACTGAAAAATCTTCCGGTAACGGTTTACGGAATGGATGGAAGATACAGTGAAAGAAACATCCTGACATTCGATAAATACTCCGGAAAACTGCTTGCCAACAAACCTCATCACAATCTCAATACTGCCGAGAAATATTCTAACGCCAATTATGATATCCATACCGGATCCTACTTCGGAATCATTGGAAAAATTATCTGGTTTATAGCCGGCCTTACGTGTACATCACTCCCTGTAACCGGATTTCTGGTTTGGTGGGGAAAAAGAAAGAAAAAAGGAAAGAAAATATAATGAAAAAAGTGCTTTTATCAGCTGCCTGCTTAGGAACTACTACTGTTTTTGCTCAGGTAAAAGATAGTTTACAAACTCAAAATGTAGACGAGGTTGTAATGACTGCTTCCAGAAAAAAAGAAAACATAAAAGAAGTACCAAGCTCCATCACGGTGGTAGGAGAAAAACAAATTCAGTCTCAGCTGACTGTTAACTCAGATATAACAAGCATTCTCCAGTATACCGTTCCCAGTTTAGGAACGAATTCCGGGCAGACTTCCAATACAGGACAGACCTTAAGAGGGCGTCAGGTTCTTGTTTTAATTGATGGAATTCCACAGTCCACCCCACTTCGTAACGGAGCAAGGGATTTAAGGACTATTGACCCTTCAGCAATTGAAAGAATTGAAGTAATCAAAGGAGCTTCTTCCATCTATGGTAATGGAGCAGACGGAGGAATCATTAATTATATTACGAAAAGAAACAAAACAGATAAGAAGATCTCCGGAATTTCACAGATTGGTCTTACCGGACAGTCTTATGGCGGTACATTAGGAGTAAGAGCCAGCCAGCTTTTGTCCGGAAAGATCAATAGATTCGACTATACCCTTTCATTAGCCTATGAAAGAACAGGCTATACAAAAGATGGAGACGGCGTTTTGATAAGTCCTACCTACAGTATTGCCAAGATGGACAACTACAACGGATTGTTGAAAGTAGGTTATGATATTAACCAAAATCAAAGAATTGAAGCCTCTTATATTGGTTATTCTTCAAGATCAGACCTTAATGTAGGATTGAAGACAGGAAAATACGGAATCACTCCCACCATTGGTGAAGGAATAGGAAAAGGATTGGAAACCACGCCTCAGGGAACTCCGAAAAACCACAACATCAGAATAAGCTATGACAATAAGAACCTGTTTGCAGGAACTTCTTTAAATATTAATCTTTATTATCAGGATTTTAAAACCGTTTACGGATACAGTGATACATTCTTTAACGGTGGGCAATCCAATGTTATTTCCCAGAAAAAAGGAGCAAGAATCAATTTGGATACCCAATTATGGAACTCCCCTAATTCACAGGGAGAAATCATCTACGGAGCTGATATTCTGAATGATGAAACGGTCCAAAAGCTTGAAGACGGACGTTTCTGGACTCCTAATATGAGCATGACCAATATTGCGCCTTTCGTATTGGCAAAAATTGATCTTTTCAAAAAACTGACCATCAAAGGAGGACTTCGTTACGAGAACATCAAAGTAAATGTTGATGATTTTAATACACTTTCAACCCTTAAAAGTGACGGAACTTTCACCAAAAGCATTCCTGTCGCAGGAGGAAAATTAAACTACAATGCGCTGGTAGGAAATATAGGTATCCGTTATAATATTGAGCCTTATATCAACCTTTTTGGAAGCTTTTCTCAGGCCTACTCTATCAATGAGCTGGGAAGAATCCTGAGAACCTCAACTTCTGAAACGATTAAAAGTCTGGAAACAAAACCAATTATCGTTAACAATTATGAATTGGGAGCAACAGGACAACTTTCCAGCTGGCTGAATTATGAACTAACTTCTTATGTGAGTACCTCTAAACTAGGTGCATCATTCGTACAAAGTCCGGACAGAGCATTAATGATCCAGAGATCTCCTGAAATTGTATACGGTGTTGAAGGTTTCTTACACTTTACCCCTGTAAAATGGATCCAGTTCGGTGGAAGCTACAGCTGGATGGAAGGAATTACTTCTGTAAAAGATGACGGTGATTATTCTACCAAGATCAACAACAGTAGAATTTCCGCTCCTAAAGTATTGGCTTATGTTCAGGCAAGACCTGTTGCGGCTTTGTCTGTTGGTATTGATATGCTGCATTCTTTCCAGCAAAACAGATTTGAACCTAATGCAAAAACAGGATTGTATGCTTACGGTGAAGGATATGTTCCAGAATATACTGTCTTTAATTTCAAATCAAGCTATGAAGTTACCAGCAATTGGAGACTATCATTAGGTATTGAAAACCTTTTCAACAAAGTTTACCAACCTGCTATTTCATGGTGGACTGCAAGAGACAGTGACTTCACGAATGCTCTTGGACTGAGAGGGACCTTAATGATCGAATACAAATTTTAATTAATCTAAATAAAAAGTAAATTCTATCTTTGCATTGCTTTTTACTGTTATATGAAGAAAAACCATCATCATAAAAAGAAACCGGGCTTTATCAAAAAATGGTCAGCCAAGCTGCACCTGTGGTTCGGATTGGGAATAGGGTTTCTGATCTTTATTATCTCCATTACCGGGGCATTATACGTATTTAAGGATGAGGTGGAAAACATCACCCGAAAAGATGTTATTTACCACCATGAGCAAAATATTGAACAGAAACAGGTCCTTCCTATCAGAGTGATGGAAAAAGCTGTTGCGGAACAGGTAAAAGAAAAATATCCTATCCACTGGGTAAATGTTCCTATCGACAAAAAGATGTCCTATATGTTCTTCTGGTATGAACATAATACGGATGCCTGGAACTATTTTGATGAATTTCCCATCTATAAGCAAGCTTATGTAAACCCATACACTGGAAAAGTACTGAGAGTTTATGATGAGAAAAACGGATTCTTCAATATTGTAAAAATGATCCACTGGAGCTACCTTTTGAAGCAGGACTGGGGAACATATGTTGTGGGAATTCCTGTTATCATCTTTATCATTATGCTGATTTCCGGAATTATTCTCTGGTGGCCTAAAAATAAAGCAGCAAGAAAACAGCGTTTTGCCTTCAAATGGAAAAATATTAAAAGCTGGAAACGAAAAAACTATGACCTTCATAATGTATTGGGATTCTATGCCTCTATCTTTGCTTTGATCTTTTCCATTACCGGGCTTTTCTACGCATTCTTTGTCGTTCAGGCGATGATCTATGTTATATTTTCCGGTGGAGAAACAAAGTATCCAGACTTCTCACACATTAAAACAAAAGCTCCTATCGAACTGAGAACAGAAGGAACCCTGGATAAAATCATCAATACAGTCCAGGCAAAATACCCTGATTCTTATGGTTTCGCCATAGATTTAGGACATCCGCACATGGATGATCATGAACACCCCAACTTTGAAGTGTACGTGAAACACCTTTCTTATTCTTATCATAAAAGCAGCAGCTTAATCTTTGATGAAAACTCCGGAGAATTGCTGCATACTCATGATCCAAAAGATAAAAACTTCGGTGAAAAAGTAGTAAATGCCAATTATGATATTCACGTAGGCGCTATTTTAGGGCTTCCTACCAAGATCATTGCTTTTATTGTAAGCCTTATCTGTGCTTCTCTTCCGGTTACCGGATTTATGATCTGGTGGGGCAGAAAAAAGAAAAAAACAGTAAAAACGGTTTAACATATTAAATAAAACCCTATTAATAATCCATTAATACAATCTTTTTTATAATTTTAGCCCCTAGAATTTAATAATAGAAATGTCATTAATAGATTTATCAAAACAAGTTGCCCTTGGAGTTGACATCGGCGGAACCAATACTAAATTCGGAATCGTAAATCACCGTGGTGAAGTTCTGGATAAAGGAAATCTGAGAACTGATGCCTATGACAAAGTGGAAGATTTCATCGATGCCTTATATGAACATGTTCGTCCAATGATGGAAAAGTATGGTACTGAAGCACACTTTGACGGAATCGGAGTAGGCGCACCAAACGCCAACTATTACAAAGGAACTATAGAACTTGCCCCCAATCTTCCATGGAAAGGTGTAATCCCTTTCGCTGAGCTGATGACAGCAAAATTCGGACTTCCCTGTACCGTGACCAATGATGCGAATGCTGCTGCCCTTGGAGAAATGCTTTTCGGAGCAGCCAGAGGAATGAAAGATTTCATCATGATTACACTGGGAACAGGAGTGGGAAGCGGAATCATTGCCAATGGAAGCTTAATCTACGGACATGATGGGTTCGCCGGAGAATTGGGACATACCATTGTAAAACCAGGCGGTAGAAAACACTGGAGTACGGGTTCTGAAGGCAGCCTTGAGGCCTATGCTTCTGCTACAGGAATTACCATTACAGCAAAGAAAATGAGAGCTGAGTTCCCGGAATCTATGCTGAACCAGTATCCTGAAGATGCAATCAATTCTAAAACAGTGTACGAGTGTGCGATGAAAGAAGACCCAATTGCTATTGAGGTTTTCAGATATACAGGTCAGAAACTGGGTGAGGCATTGGCTAATTTTGTGATGTTCTCTTCCCCGGAAGCCATTCTTTTATTCGGCGGAGTGATCAAAGCAGGAGATTTTATATTAAAACCAGCTAAGCTTCATATGGAAAGAAACCTTCTTCCTATTTTTAGAAATAAAGTAAAACTGGTATTCAGTGAACTTGACGAAGCAGATGCTGCCATTCTTGGAGCAAGTGCTTTGGTTTGGGAAAAATAACTGAACACTATTTTAATAATATAGAGCATCCTCTTCAGGGTGCTTTTGTTTTTTAACCACGGATTGCACAGATTTGCACAGATGATTGGGTTGTATTTTTTCTTGTGGTTATTTGTGAAAACATTGGTGTTATTTGTATTTAAAATTAAAATAGGTGAATATATTCATCCTAATTGAGATGCTTCAACCCTGCTCAGCATGACAGCGCTAATACCCACTGTTTTAAATGATCTCAGATATCATCCATTAACATTTGTATTGAATCTATTTTGACCACAGATCGCACAGATTTTCACAGATGATTGCGTTGTATTTTTCTTGTGGTTATTTGTGAAAGCATTGGTGTTATTTGTGTTTAAAATTAAAATAGGTTAATAGTATTCATCCTAATTGAGATGCTTCGACTCTGCTCAGCATGACAATGCTAATACTAACTGTTTTAAACGATCTCAGATTTCAAGCATTAACATTTGTATTGAATCTATTTTGACCACAGATCGCACAGGTTTTCACTGATGATTATGCTATATTTTTTTGTGGTCATTTGTGAAAGCATTGGTGTTATCGGTGTTTAAAATTCAGCTTAATTCAAATGCTTCTACTCTGCTCAGCATGACAATGCTAATACTAACTGTTTTAAACGATCTCAGATTTCAACCATTAACATTTGTATTGAATCTATTTAGACCACAGATCGCAAAGGTTTTCACTGATGATTATGCTATATTTTTTTGTGGTCATTTGTGAAAGAATTGGTGTTATTTGTGTTATTTGTGTTAAAAATTCAGCTTAATTGAAATGCTTCGACTCTGCTCAGCATGAGAATGCTAATACTAACTGCTTTACTACTATTTCCGTCATTTACTCTCAATATTTTGTTCTTAACCATGTTAAAATCATTTGTAGCATCTATCATTACAATTTGAGTTTATGAGGTTAAAATCCTGTTCAAATGAAAAAGTTTTTCCTATTTTTGATCAGCTTTTCCGGATATAAGGAAGAGAGAATAAAACAATATAATTACCGACAATGGACAATAATAATTTAGAGCAGATTACTTTCGGAGGCGGATGTTTCTGGTGTGTGGAAAGCTGTTTCAATATGCTGAAAGGAGTACAATCCGCTATCTCCGGATATTCAGGCGGGCATAAAGACAATCCGACCTATCAGGAAGTCTGTACAGGGGAAACCGGGCATGCAGAAGTAGTACAGATCACTTATGATCCGGCCGTTATTTCTTATGAGCAGCTGATGGATGTATTTTTCTTCCTTCATGACCCTACCCAACTGAACAGACAGGGAAATGATATCGGCACTCAATACCGTTCTGTAATTTATTATAAAGATGATGCAGAAAAAGCAAAAGCTGAAGAAGCCATCAAAGTTTCTCAGGAATCAGGAAGATGGTCTGGTACTTATGTAACGGAATTAACGAAATTCGACAAATTCTGGCCGGCAGAACAATATCACCAGGGATATTATAATGAAAACCCGACACAGCCTTATTGTAGTGCTGTAGTGGGACCCAAAATTCAGAAGTTTAAAAAGCACTTCGGAGAACTGGGAATGCTGAACGCAGAGTAAGGCTGATTTGTAGCAAGTTCCGGCTAAAGCCGATGGATCGCAGAGATATTGATAAACGCACTAAAGTCCGTTCCTATTGATATCAACTGAATAGCTACAAACCGATACAAAATAACAGAAGCGAAGAGGAAATCTCTTCGCTTCTTGTTTGATGCAAAATGAATATACCAGGAATATTCCAATTAAATTTTAATATTTGCGAAGGAATTTTATTCTGCCTGTATCATTTCATTTTTTCCGGTGTATTTTCTGATGATATATTCTGTGGCCGGTTTTAATTCTTTTTTGTTTTCCGGATCAACACCATCCATGGTAAAAAATTCAACTTTCCCTTTAACTTTTGAATACCACATTTTTCCCAAGGCATTTTCTACGGTTAGTGTATCTTTTCGTGTAACACGTTTAAAATATTTAATCTGAATATCATCTTTAGGAACAATATTCAATACAAGATTTTCTTCATTGCAATCTGTCAGCTTGTATTCGTTTTGATCCCAATACATACAGTTTTTTTCAATAGAAGGCAGATTTAAAAAATTGAATGATTCATATGCATTTCGGTTTCCCGTTGAGCAGTAATAATTACCTATTAAAAATCCTCCAAGCATTAATATCCCCAAGAGACCAAAACTATTTTGTCTGGCAAACTCCGGCATTTTAAAATGCTGCTCATTAATGATATTAATATTGATTTTAGACAGCCTTTCTGATATAACCTCCTCATCCTGGTCGACACTTATTTTTACCGTGGTAAGATTCTTTTTTTCATCATTTCTGATAAATGTCCTTGAAAAATCAGTAAAATCTTTATAGCCTATATACTGGCTCATTTTGTTCAGTCTCTCTGCCTCGATATTCCTGCTGCTGTTCCCCTCTACAAAATCTTCATAATATCGTATGAATGTTTTCTCTGAAATATCATAGAATTTCAGATTATCAATAAAACAAAGATGCAGATAAGAAGCCAGTCCACTTTTTGTGGTTTTCTCTGACTCTTTTCTTGCCTGCTCAAATACTTCATTAATCAGTAGTTTTTTCTTGGACATAAACAGTGTTTTCGGGCATTACAAAGTAGATGATTTTCAGTCATACCTCATTACGGATTTCCGTAATAACTCCACGCTTAATCACTGTCTATTGATGTCTGTATTTTGTCTAACATTACTCTACTTTTTTACTCCAAATTTGCCATAGAAATCAACAAATATTAGTAAAACTGATTTCAAAAAAACCAGAGAAAACAGAGATTAAACTCCGGATTGGGAAGCAGATGTTTCACCTCCGTTTTTAAAGGTTCACTTCCCTAAAAAAATTAAGAAGCGCTTCGAAATTTTAACAGTGTACAGCTCGTGATTAATACATCGTGAGAGGAAGAAATACGATTTCAATTTCGAAAATTTTAAAGGAAATGATCCAAATTATAATGATGCTATTAGGCTTAGCATTTTCAGATAATAATGCCAATACAACAGCAACTGAAAACAATAACTACGAATCTGCAATGAGCTTTTCTAACGAAACAGGAATGGCTCCGGGAGATACCAGTGGTGAAACAGGGCAGATTTTGCCTCCAAAAAAATAATTAAACAGAAAGGGCAATGAAAATTGTCCTTTTTTTAATATCTTTAGTTGTTATCAATTATTATCATGTATCCCGGTTTTAAATTTGTAGGAATTTTTCTTTTATTCATTAGCTGCAATTTTTCTGAAAACAGGAATCCTCCGGTAAAAGTCCCTCCAACTGAAGCGGACAAAATGTACAATGAAGCAATATCTTTATATAATAATGATAATGTAAAAGCATTTACTCTCCTTTCAAAAGCCGAAAGTATTTATAAGCTCAAGAATGATTCAGCAAGTATAGCGTCCTGCTTAATAACCAAGGCCATTATCCTAAATGACATCGGGGATTATCTTAGCAGTAATGAAAGAGCGATTGATGCTTTATCCTTTTTAAAACTTCCGGGAGATTCGGCTTACCTTCCTTCCATTTATAATAACCTTGCGATATCTGAAAAAAATCTCAAACATTATGCAGAAGCCCTTACCTGGTATCATAAAGCACTGCAGGCAAGTTCAGATAATTATCAGAAAATCAGAATTAAAAATAATATTGCAGACACCTATGGAAAACTGAAAAGTTATTCACAAGGAATCCGGATCTATCAATCTTTGCTTAAGGATAAAGAGCTACTGGAACATGAAATAGATTATGCGAGAATTTTAGATAATTACAATTATATCAGCTGGCTTGAAAATAATGATTATAAGGCAGAAGAAGGTCTATTGACGGCGGTTGCTTTAAGACAAAAAATCAATGATAAATCTGGTCTTATATCCAGCCATTCTCATCTTGCTGAATATTATCTCCCTTTAGATAAGACTAAAGCTCTGTATCATATTCATGAAAAATATCGACTGGCAAAGGCAATAAAAAATCCTAATGACCGACTAGAGGCTCTGGATTTTCTGGTGAAAAATGATAAAGGAATTCATTTACAAGATTACTTTTCAGAATATCAACAGCTTAATGACAGCATTCAATTATCAAGAGATAAAGCAAAAAACAGATTTGCTCTGATAGAATTTGATGTGGAAAAAAAGAAAGCTGAAAATCTTTTGCTTCAGAAAGGTCTTGTCCAAAAGGAATATCAAATCACCAAAAAAAATATTTTAATTATAAGCATAAGTTTGGGAACGCTTGCTCTTATAATTGGTGCTTTCTTTTGGTATAAAAAACGTAAGCAGACCCTGCTTCTAGAATCCGACAATAAGCTAAAAGAACAGCAGCTAAAAGTTTCCAAGAAAATTCACGATGTGGTAGCCAACGGTATTTATCAGGTAATGACCAGGATCGAAAATCAGGAAGATTTTGATAAAGAAAAAGTACTGGATGAACTGGAGTTTGTGTATGAAAAGTCCAGAGATATTTCCTATGAGAAAGCGGTCTCAGAAAATAAACCTGAGTTTAGTAAGAGAATATCCACTCTTATTGCATCCTTTAATAATGAAAATGTAAAAACTTACCTTGCCGGAAATGATGAAAATATATGGGAAACCCTGAAAGAATTTACACGGGAAGAAATCTATCAGATTATGCGGGAACTTTTGGTCAATATGAAAAAACATAGTCGTGCTACCCATGTTGCCCTTAAATTTGAAAGAAAAAATAACAGGATACAAATTCAGTATACAGACAATGGCATCGGCATTTCAGAAGGAATTACTTACAAAAATGGTTTGACAAATACGGATTCCCGTATTGAAGCTATTCATGGAGAAATTATTTTTGACACTGAAACCGAAAAAGGGTTGAAAATTTATATTTCATTTCCTGCTTCTTAAAAAAGAAAAAGAATGTTCAAAAAAATTTTAATAGCTGAAGATCACGAAAGCAGCAGTATTTCTGTACAGAAAACATTAGAAGACCTTACTATTTCCACCACAGATTATGTTTATTATTGTGATGATGCATTAGCTAAAATTCAAAAATCCATTCGTGAAAATGATCTTTATGATTTGTTAATTACAGATCTTTCTTTTGAAGAAGACCACAACATGCAAAATCTTAAAGATGGAAAAGAATTGATAAAAACCATTAAAAAACTGCAACCTTCTTTAAAGGTCATTGTTTTTTCAGCAGAGCATAGATCCGGAGTTATCGACAGTCTTTTCAACGAATATGGAATCAATGGTTTTGTTCGTAAAGCCCGAAACGACTCCAAAGAACTTAAAAAAGCTATTGCTTCAACCTATGTGAATGAGAATTACCTTTCTCTAGATCTTAAACAGGAAGTAAAAAAGCTTAACAATTATGAATTCTCCACTTATGATATTACTTTAGTATCTCTTTTGTCTCAGGGAGTTTTACAGAAAAACATCCCTGTTTATCTTCAAAACAACGATATTAAGCCCAATAGCTTAAGCAGTGTAGAGAAAAAACTCAACAGTATGAAAGAAGATCTTCAGATAACAAGCAATGAACAACTTGTTGCTTTTTGTAAAGATTTAGGAATTATTTAAACCAATTACGGTTTTCCGTAAGGTCAGTTTTCTCAATTGTTCTACTTTTGGAGTAAGAAATGATGAAAAACTAATAACGCCCAATATAATTTTATACAGTTCGAAAAAAGGTATCTCAAACGAGATACCTTTTTACTTTCTTACCATTTCCGTATGCGGAATATCATCTTCAAGATATTTTTTTCCTGTATCTACAAATCCGAATGCACTGTAAAATCTTAACAGATAATCCTGTGCTGAAATTCTGATTTCAGAAGTATGAAAACGGTTTTCTATGGTTTCTACAGCATATTGTATCAACTGTTTTCCAAGACTCTTACCTCTCGCCTGCTCTGTCGTCAAAACTCTGCCGAAGGAAGTTTCATCATATTTTATTCCTTTGTCAAAAACACGGCAATAGGCTAGCACTTCCCCGTCTTCCTCAGCCCAGATATGAACCGCTTTCTGATCATAATTATCCAGATCAGGGTAAGGACAGTTCTGTTCAATAACGAAAACATCAATGCGTGCTTTCAGTACCGCATATAATTCCGGGACAGTAAACTCGTCAAATGTTTTTATTTTCCAGATCATATTACTCATCGAAGCTTATATTGTTATTGATTAAAAACTCATTGGTTTTTTGAATAAAATCAAGGATCTTATCACCTCCTTCTTTCTTTTCTGCTGAGGTAATATACAATTCAGGAAGGTCTTCCCATGTTTTATGAAGTTCAGCCTTATAATCTTCAACATTTTTAACCACTGCATTCGGCTTTAGTTTATCTGCCTTAGTAAAGACAATCGAAAACGGGATTCCACTTTCTCCGCACCACTGGATGAATTCCAGATCAATTTTCTGCGGCGTATGCCTTACATCTACCAATACAAAAAGGTTAACCAGATTCCTTCTGTTCAGAATATAATTGGTGATCAGCTTTTCAAAATCCTTTCGCTGAACTTTTGAAACCTTGGCATAGCCATATCCCGGTAAATCGGTAAGATACCAGTTTTCATTCACTAAAAAATGATTGATCAGCTGGGTTTTCCCTGGGGTCTGTGATGTTTTGGCAAGATCTTTATGATTCATCATTGCATTGATCAGTGATGATTTTCCTACGTTCGACCTTCCGATAAAAGCATATTCGGGAATATTTGGTTCAGGGCATTCCTGCCATTTTCCGCTACTCTTTACAAACTCTGCTGTCTTGATAATCATTTTTGAATGTATTTTAGAAAAATAAACCATTAAGAAAAGCTCTTAATGGTCATTTATATGTTTTAAACTTTATCTTTTATCCAGTTGTACAGGATTTCATTGAATTCATCTGGTTTTTCCATCATCGCTGCATGCCCGCATTTATCAATCCAGAATAAGTCCGAATTAGGAATAAACTTGTGCATATCTTCTGCCACTTCGGGAGGAGTAACATTATCCTGTTTACCCCAGATCAGACAGGTAGGTGTCACAATCTTCGGAAGATCATTCAGCATATTGTGTTTGATGGCACTTCTGGCCAGCATTACCGTCTTTATTCCTTTCATTCTGTCATTTACAACTGCAAAAACTTCATCTACAAGATCTTCTGTTGCCACCTTTGGATCATAGAAAACTTCTTCCGTTTTCTTTCTGATATAAGAACGGTCATTTTTTCTTGGAAAGCTGTCTCCGAAAGTTCTTTCATAAAGACCGGAACTTCCCGTAAGAACAAGATTTTTTACCAGATCAGGTCTTGCTAAAGTTAATATAAGCCCTACGTGACCTCCCATTGAGTTTCCTACAATAGTTACCGGACCAGAAATATGACTTTCTATAAACTTGATAATATATTTTGCAATCGTGGTAAGATTCGTATTGAGTACCGGCAGATCATAGATCGGCAACTGAGGAACATATACTTTGAAGCCTCTATCCGAAAAAAAATCTACCATTTTATCGAAATTACTCAAACCACCCATTAACCCGTGCAACAGCACTAATGGATGTCCTTCTCCCGCTTCTACATAGGAATATTTCTTTTCTTTTTTTGTACTAAATATCATAAAACGCCTTAATAAAGCCCTGCAAAAATACAAATTAAACCTCAAAAAAATTTTGATTATCCTAATTTAAGATAAAAATAATATAATATTCTCCTTTTTAACTTTTTTTTTCAGAACAGCTTTATTATGGCCTAAATAGGACTTTCAACAAGTGTCTTCATATCAGTATTTTACATTATTGAAATTCAATCTTTAATAAAACTTATTAACATTGAGTCAAAAAGTGGGAAAAAGTGGGAAATTTTGGAAATTATTATATAAATTTGTCCCAAATGAAAAATTTCATTGGGACATATGAGTGTAAAATTGACGACAAAGGCCGCTTAAAAGTTCCTTCATCTTTAATCAAACAGATGGAAAACTTCGACGATAAGGCGTTTGTAGTCAAAAGATCTGTGTTCCAACCTTGTCTGGAAGTTTATCCTATGAATGCATGGGACAAACTGATGGGCAAAATTAATAAACTGAACAGGTTCATAAAAAAGAATGCTGATTTCATACGAATGTTTACGGCAGGAGTAAAAACAGTAGAGTTGGATAATGCGGGAAGACTGCAGATCTCTAAAGACCTCACGGTTTTTGCAAATCTTCAGAAAGAGATTGTGATCACCAGTGCAGGAGAACTCTTTGAAATTTGGGATAAAGAGGCCTACGAAAAGGTAATTGCTACCAACGAAGCTGATTTTGCAAGCCTGGCCGAAGATGTGATGGGCTCTTTTGACGAAGAATAATGACAGTAGGTTATTAATTGATTAGTATTAAATAAAAAACACAATTAAGCATGTATCATAACCCCGTTTTGTTGAAGCAGAGTGTTGATGATTTGGTGACGAATCCTGACGGAATATATGTGGACTGCACCTTTGGAGGCGGAGGCCATTCAAGAGAAATCTTAAGCAGACTTTCCGACAAAGGGAGATTGTTCAGTTTTGATCAGGACCTGGATGCACTTAAAAATACAATTGATGACCCAAGGTTTACATTAGTTAATCAGAATTTCAGATTTCTGGAAAACTCATTGCTGATGTATGGTATTTCACAGGTAGATGGTGTTTTGGCAGACTTAGGGGTGTCTTCCCATCAGTTTGATGAAGCAGACAGAGGTTTCTCAACAAGAAGCAATGCTCCTTTGGATATGAGAATGAATGTGATGCAGAATCTGGATGCCAAAAGAGTGATTAATGAATATGGAGAGGAGGAACTTGCAGACATCTTTTACCACTACGGCGAATTGAGAGAAGCAAGAAAACTGGCGAGAGAGATTGTTCACCACAGGAAAACAAAAAGCATAGAGACCACAGAGGATCTGAAAAAGCTTTTCAGCTATATTCCACCTCATAAAGTGAATAAATTCTATGCCCAGCTCTTTCAGGCAGTAAGAATTGAAGTCAACCAGGAGCTTGAGGTATTAAAAGAAATGCTGGTTCAGGCTTTTAATATATTGAAGCCGGAAGGAAGATTAGTCGTTATTTCTTACCACTCTCTGGAAGACCGTTTGGTAAAGAGATTCCTGAAAAACGGAATGTTTGAAGGAGAACCGGAAAGAGATATCTACGGAAATTATAAAAAAGCATTCGAGCTGATCAAGAGTAAAGCAATCATTCCTGATGATCAGGAAATAGAAGAAAACTCAAGAGCAAGAAGTGCCAAGATGAGAACAGGAATTAAAGTATAAATGATAACCGATAATTGATCAATGATTTTAGAATATCGATCATCATCTATCAATCATCAATTATAAAAAAAGCTTTGGCAAAAAGAACAACAAATCGCCCCCAGAAAAGACTCACTTTTATAGATATTATAAAAGGAAACTTTCTGAATCGTGATGAGATCAAAATACATTACAGGTATTTTCTCCTCTTGTTTGTTCTGATGATGGCCATGATTTATACCAACCATCTCGTCAATAAAAAAATAAAAATTGTAAACGCCTTAAAGGAAGAAACAGAAGAATATAAATCACGAAATGCTTACGCCCAAAGTAAGCTGATCAAAGTAAAAATGGAATCAGAGCTGGGGAAAGAGGTTGCACGGGATTCACTGATGACCCTGGAAAACCATCCTCATAAATTGCTAATAAAACTGGATAGTACAGATGCAAAAGCAAAATGAATACGACAATAAGCGTAAGAAAACGTTACGATGGGGCTACCTCTTTGCAGTGGTAGCTTTGTGCGTGTTTGTAATGTTCTTGGCGAGGATCGTGATCCTTCAGAATACCAATGTCCAGGAAATCAAAGATGATTACATTAATAAAAACTATCGTGAAGCCACTTTAAAAGCTGCCCGAGGTAACCTTTTTGCTTCTGACGGCTCTATTCTTGCCACAACGGTAATGAGATATGACATCTATCTTGATTTTAAAACAATGAAAGATACGGTGTACTCCAACAATATCGGAGCACTGACTGATTCCCTGAGCAAAATGTTCGGAAAATCCAGAGGCGAATTCAGACAGAAGTTTGACGAGCAGAAGAAAAAGAAAAACCAGTACTATACTTTGGTAAAAGGACTGGATTTCGATCAGTATGACAGAATCCGAAAGTTTCCGATCTTTAAAAGAGGTAAAAATAAAGGAGGATTTATCGTTGACCGAAACTATAAAAGAGAATTGGCCACTTCAGAAATCGGAGCCGGAACCATCGGTATGGATAACGGCGAGCTTAAATCCGGACTTGAAGGAGCTTTCTCCAAATATTTAACCGGAACAGACGGAAAAAGACTTGAGCAAAGAATCAATTCTTCCCAATGGAAACCTATCGACTTCTGGAAAGTTCAGGAACCGGTAGATGGTGAAGATGTCTACACCACTTTAGACCTTAGAATTCAAGATATTGCACACTCTGCTCTTGAGAAACAGCTGATTAATTTCGAAGCCAAACACGGAACCGTAATTGTGATGGAAGTTGAAACCGGAAAAGTACGTGCTCTGGTTAACTTAAGAAGAACAGATTCAGGGGATTACGAAGACTCGTACAACTATGCCCTGAAAGATAATATCGAACCGGGATCCACCTTTAAAACCATTTCGCTTCTAGCAGCAATGGACGATGGATTCATCGATGAAAATACAACTGTAAACGTAGGAAACGGAGTTTGGGTCTATGCGAAACAGAGAATATCTGACGGCCACGGAGGAGGAACATACGATATCAGTGATGTATTGGCAAAGTCCAGTAACGTAGGAACTTCAAAGCTGATCACAAAGTATTATGCAGAAAAGCCACAGATATTCCTTGACCATCTGAAACGTTGGAAATTATTCGACAAAATGGATATCGAGCTTCCAGGGATCACAAAACCGAAGATTGTAACGCCGCAAAATAAAAGATGGAATGCCGCAACATTGGCTTCTATCTCTTACGGATACTCTTCTAACATCAACCTGTTGCAATTAACAACCTTCTACAACGGAGTTGCCAATGGAGGTAAAATGCTTAAGCCTTTATTCATTGATAAAATCATGAAAGACGGAAAAGTAATGTACAATGCAAAGCCTGAAGTAATGGTAAACAAAATGGCTTCTGAAAAAGCCATTAAAATGATGACCAGTGCTTTAACCAAAGCCGTAGAAAAAGGAACAGGACGAAGCATTTTTACTCCCAACCTGAAAATGGCAGGAAAAACAGGTACCGCAAGGTTTGAATACTGGCTGCCCGGCCCAATGAAATACCGTGCATCATTTGCAGGATTTTATCCGGCAGATGCGCCAAAATATACATGCTATGTCATGATCAGTGAACCCAATACCGCAAAAGGATTTTATGGAGGTTCCGTTTCAGCACCGGTGTTTAAAGAAATTGCAGGAAAAACATTCCTGAAAACACCTCAGAATATTGAAAAAGAAATGCTTGTAGACAAAAAGGTAAACCTGAGTAAAATGGTGGAACCTAATGTTAAAGTAGCAGTCAATGATAAACAAATGCCTAATGTGGTAGGATTAATCGGGAAAAATGTAATCCCGCAGCTGGAAAACCTAGGCTACCGTGTCGATTATAAAGGAGTAGGAAGAATTAAAGAACAATTCCCTCTGGAAGGCACCACGATCAGTAAGAACCAGAGAATTTATTTATCTCTGCAGAATTAAAAACAAGGTTTCGGAAGGAACATTTAAACCAAAATAGGGCAAAGCCTTATTGATAAAGATGATTATAACAGAATTAGTAAACAGAATCCCAGTATTGGAAATCCACGGTGATAACAACCGTGACGTTACTGAATTGGTGATCGACAGCAGAAAGGTTACAGAAAACGCACTTTATATTGCGATGAGAGGAACAGTGGTAGATGGTCACTCATTCATTGCATCTGCTATTGAAAAAGGAGCCGCAACAATTGTTTGCGAGGAATTCCCAGAGACATTGGCAGAAAATGTAACTTATGTTCTGGTAAAAGATTCTTCTAAAGCTTTGGGTCAGCTTGCTTCCAATTTCTACGGAAACCCTTCTGAGAAGTTAAAACTGATAGGAGTTACAGGAACTAACGGAAAAACATCTGTTTCTACCCTTCTTTTTGACGTTTTCAAAAACCTTGGATATCCGGCAGCTCTGCTTTCTACTGTTGAAATCAGAATTGGAGATGAGATCATTCCGGCTACCCATACTACTCCTGATGTGATTACCATCAACAGGATATTGGCGGAAGCAGTAGAAAAAGGGTGTGAATTTGCTTTCATGGAAGTAAGCTCACACGGAATCGCCCAAAACAGAATTGAAGGACTTCACTTCAAAATTGCCGGCTTTACCAACCTTACTCATGATCACTTAGATTATCATAAAACATTCGAAGAATATTTAAAAACTAAAAAAAGATTCTTTGATCAATTAGAAGATACAGCCATTGCTATCACCAATGTAGATGATAAAAATGGGAATGTCATGCTTCAGAACACTAAGGCTAAAAAGAAGTCTTATGCTTTGAAAACCATGGCAGACTATCATGGAAAGCTTCTAGAAGTAGATTTCAACGGAATGCTGCTGAACTTCAACGGAAAAGAATTCTGGACGACCCTAACCGGGAAATTCAATGTATATAATTTGCTGCTTGTCTTCGGAATTGCTGCTGAACTTGGTTTTGAACAGGATGAAATTCTTCAGGCAGTCAGCAAACTAAAAAGAGTTTCCGGAAGATTTGAAACATTCAAATCTGATGGTGGAATTTTCTTTATCGTAGATTATGCGCACACTCCGGATGCTTTAGAAAATATCCTGGACAGCATCAACGATATAAGAACCAAAAACGAAAGATTAATCACCGTATTCGGCTGCGGAGGAGACAGAGATCACTCCAAAAGACCTGAAATGGGAAATATTGCCACAAAAAAATCAACTCTGGCAATCATCACTTCAGACAATCCGAGAACAGAAGATCCTGCACAGATCATCAAAGAAATTGAAGCAGGCGTTGAACCTCAGAACTTCAGCAAATACACTTCAATTCCGGACAGAAAAGAAGCCATAAAAATGGCCATAAAGTTTGCAGAACCAAAAGATATCGTTTTAGTTGCCGGAAAAGGCCACGAAACCTATCAGGAGATCAATGGTGTAAAACATCATTTTGACGACAAAGAAGTAATTAATGAGCTTTGGAAATTAATGAGCAAATAAATTACAAGTGATAATTGAAAGAATAACTGCTCTAATCATTCATCAATTATCAATGATCATTTATTAACAATTGAAACTATGCTATACTATCTATACGAATATCTAACCAACCATGGAATTCACGTTCCGGGATTAGGATTGTTGAAATACATTTCCTTCCGTGCCGGAATGTCTGTATTATTCTCTCTGATTATTGCTCTTGTCTACGGAAAAAGAGTAATCAATTACCTGAGAACAAAACAAATGGGAGAATTGGTACGTGATCTGGGATTAGATGGCCAAAAACAAAAAGAAGGAACTCCAACAATGGGAGGACTTATCATTATTCTGGCAACGATCATTCCTGTATTGCTGTTTACAAGAATTACCAATGTGTATATTGTACTGTTGCTGGTTTCAATGTTCTGGATGGGTGCTATTGGTTTCCTGGATGATTATTTAAAGAAAATTAAAAAAAATAAAGACGGATTAAGTGGTAAATTCAAAATTGTTGGTCAGGTTGGCTTAGGCTTGATTGTCGGAATTACCATGTATTTCCACCCGGACATCACCGTTAAAAGAAAATATGCAGATGCTAAAGTGGTGAACAGAAATAATGTGGAGCAGAATTTTATGCCTACAGAAAAAATTACCGTTTCCACCGTTCCTTTTGCAAAAAATAATGAATTCGATTACAGTGGAATTTTATTCTGGATGAATGATAAAGATGCCCATGAGTGGGCATGGATTGTCTTTATTCCCATTGTAATCTTTATTGTAACAGCCGTTTCGAATGGAGCTAACATCACAGATGGAATTGACGGTCTTGCAGCAGGAACAAGTGCCATTATACTGCTCACGCTGGCTCTTTTCGCTTACCTTTCAGGGAACATCATCTTTGCAGACTATCTTAATATTATGTTCCTTCCCAACATGGGTGAAACCACCATTTTTGCGGTAGCAATGGTAGGTGCCGTGATCGGATTCTTCTGGTACAATACCTATCCTGCGCAGGTTTTCATGGGAGATACCGGAAGCTTAATGCTGGGAGGCGTGATTGCTGTCTTAGCCATTATTTTAAGAAAAGAATTATTGATTCCTGTATTATGTGGAATCTTCTTAATTGAAAACCTGTCTGTAATGCTTCAGGTAGTTGTTTTCAAATACAGAAAAAGAAAATACGGGCTGGAATATGCCCAAAACAACAGACTATTCAAAATGTCACCATTACACCACCATTACCAGAAAGAAGGTTTCCACGAGAGTAAAATCGTGAACAGAATGATCATCATCGGAGTAATATTGGCAATTGTATGTCTGATCACACTAAAAATGAGATAAAAAATCAATTTAAAAATTAAAAGATCAAAACATTGAACATTTTTTAATCGTTAAATCTTTTAATCATTAAATCAAAATAATATGAAAATAGTTGTTTTAGGAGGTGGAGAAAGCGGATGCGGAGCTGCTTATTTGGCTAAAAAGAAAGGTCTGGAAGTATTTCTTTCAGATAAAGGAGCCATTAAGGATAACTATAAGCAGTTTCTTACCGATAATGAAATTGAATTTGAAGAAGGATACCACGATGAAGAAAGGATTTTAAATGCTGACTGGATTGTAAAAAGCCCGGGAATTCCGAAAAAGGCAGACATCATTCATAAAATTCATGAAAAAGGAATCAGGCTTTCCTCTGAAATTGAATTTGCTTCTGAATTTACAGATGCGAAAATCATTGCCATTACCGGAAGCAACGGAAAAACAACCACTACTTCCCTGATCTATTATATCCTGAAAAATGACGGATTGAATGTAGGTTTAGGAGGAAATATCGGATACAGCTTTGCCAAGCAGGTCGCAGATGAAAATCATGAATATTATGTACTGGAAGTTAGCTCTTTCCAGCTGGATGACATTCAGAATTTCAGACCTTATATTTCTTTATTGTTAAACCTGTCTCAGGATCACCTGGATCAGTATAACTACAACTATGAAGAGTATGCGTTAGCAAAGTTCAGAATCACTGAAAATCAGGAGAATGATAACTTCTTCATCTACAACAAAGATGATGAAATGAGTAAGAATCTTCTTGAAAAGCTTGAAATAAAGGCTAAAATGGTTCCTTTCTCAACCAAAGAGAAGTTATCTGAAGGAGGTTTTGTGAATGATGATGAAATTGTGGTAAAAATGAAGGACGAATTCGCAATGAAAGTTGATGAATTGTCTCTGCTGGGAAATCACAATGTAGCCAACAGCCTTGCAGCATCTATTGCCGGTAAGATATTAAAAATCAACAATGAAAGCATCAGACATTCACTGATGACCTTCCAGGCCGTAGAGCACAGATTGGAATTGGTGACTGAAATTGACAGTGTAAAATACATCAATGACAGTAAGGCAACCAACGTAAATGCCACTTACTATGCTTTGGAAAGTATGAAAACACCCACCGTATGGATCGTTGGTGGATTAGATAAAGGAAATGACTATACCGAAATTGAAGATTTAGTCAAAAGAAAAGTAAAGGCCATTGTGTGCCTTGGGATTGATAACAAGAAGATCATAGATTTCTTTAAAGATAAAAAAGAGCTTATTTATGATACTTCAAGCATGGAAGAAGCCGTGAGAATTTCAAAATCACTGGCTAAAAAAGGCGATACCGTTTTATTATCTCCATGCTGCGCAAGCTTTGACTTGTTCAAAAGCTATGAAGACAGAGGACACCAGTTTAAACAACAGGTATTAAAAGCCAATGGCCAATAGCCAGAATAGCATTAGATATGGACGAACAGAACACAGAAAGCAGATTTGAATTTCTAAAGGGCGATAAAGTACTTTGGATGGTCATCCTTGTGATCTCCATTTTCTCTATTTTCCCGGTATACTCTGCAAGTTCAAATCTCGAATACATTGTTAATAACGGGACTACAACAGGCCACGTTATCAAACATATGTTCTTTGTAGTCCTGGGACTAGCCATTATGAGACTGGTAGGAACCATAAAATATGAATACATCGGAAAGCTCAGCAGTATTCTGCTCGGCCTTATGATTGTTCTGTTGATTGTTACCATGTTTACGGGACAGACCATTGACGGAGCTAGTGCCTCCAGATGGCTGAAAATTCCAGGAACACCAATCTCTTTCCAGCCTTCGTCATTTGCCTTTTTAATGCTGATCATCTATCTGTGCAGGTATCTGACCAAAAAGATCACCAGAGAAAGGCTTCCGATAGAGAATATCATGTATATTTTCGGGCCTATCCTGCTTGTTTTCGTATTGGTAGCAAAGGATAATGGTTCCACAGCCTTAATGATTCTAATGGTTTCCGTTGTGGTTCTTGTCATAGGACAGCTTCACTGGAAATACATTGCAGGATTTATCTCAGCATCATTTGTAGCCATTGTTCTATTTTTATTAATAGCGCTGAATACGAATATGATCGGTGGTAACCGTGTTCACACATGGATGAGCCGTGTAGAAACATTTACCTCAAGCAAAGCAAAATCTGCCGATGTAGATGATGAAAGCGTAAAAGCAAAAAACTATCAGGTAATGCAGGCCAAAGCAGCCATTGTTCATGGCGGAATTACCGGAATGGGACCAGGAAAAAGTGCATTGAAACAAATGCTTCCACAATCTGCCTCCGACTTTATTTTCGCAGTCATTGTAGAAGAATACGGAGTGATAGGAGCTGCCTTTCTGATCAGTTTATACCTGATTATGATGATAAGGATCGTGATGATTGCCAGTAAGATGCCGGCATTTTTTGGATCATTGCTCGTGCTCAGTCTCGGAGTGATGATTTTCATTCAGCTTTCGGTAAACATAGCCGTTGCGGTGAATCTGATCCCGGTAACAGGACAGCCTCTGCCTTTGATCAGTTACGGAGGAACCTCAATGCTGGTCACCTATTTACAGTTAGGTATTATTTTAAATATAAGCTCAAGGATTCAGATTTATGATGAAGAAGGAATGGGCAAAAAACAAAGTATAGCAGAAATAAACGATATTGCTTAAAATGGACAAAAAATTAAAAATACTACTATCAGGCGGAGGAACAGGAGGACATATCTTCCCGGCCATCGCTATTGCTGATGAGATCAGAAAGAGATTTCCTGATGCAGAATTTTTGTTCATTGGTGCCAACGGAAAAATGGAAATGGAAAAAGTTCCTCAGGCAGGCTATAAAATCGAAGGAATTGATATCGCAGGAATTGACAGAGGAAACCTGTTATCCAATCTGGGACTTCCTTTCAAGATTCTGAAAAGTTTATCAAAATCTAAAAGAATCATCAAAAATTTCGCTCCCGATTTTGCTGTAGGAACCGGAGGATTTGCCAGCGGACCAGCGCTTTATGAAGCCAGCAAAATGGGAATTCCGATCTTTATTCAGGAACAAAATGCTCACGCAGGAGTTACCAATAAAATTCTAAGCAAAAAAGCGAAAGCAGTTTTTACAGCCTATCCGAAAGTAGAAGGTTTTCCGGCAGAGAAAATAAAATTCCTGGGAAATCCGATTCGTGAGAACATCGTTTCAGGAATGCAGGAAACTGCTCAGGCAAAAGAAAAGATGGGATTGGATAAAGACAAACTTACGATTCTGTCTGTAGGAGGTTCATTAGGATCCAGAACTTTGAATAATGCATGGAAAGAAAACCTTGAAAATCTGAAAGAAAAAGGGTATCAGTTAATTTGGCAAACAGGAAAGTTGGATTACAGCGAATTGTCTTCCAGCCTCCAGATTCCAGATTCCATTCATTTGAAAGAATTCATTAAAGATATGGAATTGGCGTATTCAGCAGCTGATATCATCGTTTCGAGAGCCGGAGCTATTGCCATTTCAGAATTGGCCGTAGCACAAAAGCCCGTGCTTTTGGTTCCTTTCCCTTTTGCAGCGGAAGACCATCAAACCAAAAATGCTATGAACCTGGTTGAAAAGAATGCAGCCAGAATGGTAAAAGACTCTGAAATGAAGGAAAAATTCTGGAATACTTTATCAGAAATCTGCGAGAATGAAGAGGTAAGAAAAGAAATGTCCGACAATCTGAAATATTTTGCCAAACCCAATGCAGCAAAAGAGATTGTAGATGAAATATTTAATGTGATAAAATAATTAGAAAAGGCTTCGACAAGCTCAGCCTGATACCGTTAAAGTTTAATTTATTAACGAGTCATTGATATTAGCTGATTAAAGCCTTATAATATAAAATATTAGTAATAAAACTCTGAACTGGTTTAAGAGTTTAAAGATTAAAATATAAATGAACATTTTACAAACATATCAGACTTTTTACTTCGTTGGAATCGGAGGGATCGGAATGAGTGCATTAGCACGCTATTTCAATGCATCGGGAAAAAACGTATTGGGATACGACAAAACCAATACAAAACTGACTCAGAATCTGATGAATGAAGGCATTGATATTGTTTTTGAAGACCTTATTGATGAAAGGATTACTTCTCTTCAAAAAGAAGATACATTAGTTATTTATACGCCAGCCATTAAAACACTGGGAATCCTTGATTTCTTCAACCAAAATCAGTTTGAAGTGTTGAAACGTGCTAAAGTTTTGGGATTAATCACTGAAAATACAGATTGTATCGCCATTGCAGGAACTCATGGAAAAACCACCACATCTACCCTTGTGGCCCATTTATGTAAAGAGGCAGATCTTCCATTCTCATGCTTTTTGGGAGGAATTTCTGAAAACTTTAAATCCAACTTCCTGTACAACGGCTCTACCTATTCTGTAGTAGAAGCAGATGAATATGACAGAAGCTTCCTGAACCTGTCTCCGGACTGGGCAGTAGTAACGTCCACAGACGCAGACCACCTGGACATTTATGGAGACATCAATCATATTGAAGAAGGATTCAGACAATTCGCAGCGTTAGTACCTCAGGACAAACAACTTTTTGTAAGAAAAGGTCTGGAAATTGGCAGAGGGCATCAAACTTATGCGGTAAATGAGCCTGCAGATTATTATTCAGACAATCTGCGTATGGATCATGATAAGATATATTTTGACTTCCATACTCCAACTGAAACCGTAAAAGATTTTGTCTGGGAAATTCCGGGAATCCATAATGTGGAAAATGCCACTGTAGCACTGGCTATTCTGCATAATTTAGGCGCAGATTTTGATACGCTGAAAAAAGCAATTGCCAACTTTAAAGGAATTAAAAGAAGATATACCAAACATATTTATCAAAACGGTAAAATTTACATTGATGATTATGCTCACCATCCTACAGAAATCAATGCTGTAATGAGCTCAATCAGAACATTTTACCCTGATAAAAAACTTCTGGTAGCCTTCCAGCCCCACCTTTTCAGCAGAACAAGAGATTTCGCAGATGGGTTTGCAGAAAGTTTAAGCAAAGCAGATGAGCTTATCCTTCTCGATATTTATCCTGCAAGAGAACTCCAGGAAAACTTTGAAGGAATCACTTCAAGCTGGCTGCTGGATAAAGTAATATTAAATAAAAAAGAAGTATCAACATTATCAGATGCTTTTGAAAAAATAAAAGAAAAAGACTTTGACATCCTTCTTACGGTAGGTGCAGGAAATATAGACACCCTGTATGACCCTATTTGCGAATGGATACAAAAAATTTGATTTAAACGCTGCGTTCGCGAAGAAAAATGTAAAATCGTTCGCAAAGGCGTTTCACTCAGCAAATGAGAAAAAAACAACAGATTTCTGTTAAAAGAATAATTAATTTATAAAAAACAAATTGTAAAGCATAGCCGTTGCTGAGTGAAACGCCCTCGCGAACGGAGAAATAAAAAGATTCCTTTGCGATCTTAGCGTTAAAAATAAAAACACAAATGTATGATAGAGAATAAAATTTCAGAGATTGTTTTCGATGCTGGAATGAAAATACATCGTACTCTTGGAATTGGACTTTATGAAAATGTATATGAAGAATGTTTAATTTATGAGTTAAAAAAAAGAGGATTAAATGTAGACAGTCAAAAAAATATTGACATTGAATATGAAGAATTAAAAATTTGTAAAGCGTTCAGAGTAGATTTATTAATTGAAAACAAAGTAATAATTGAAATAAAAGCCGTTCAGGAAATTAATGATTATCATTTTTTTCAGCTTTTAAATTATTTAAGAATAACAGATATAAAACTAGGAATGATTTTGAACTTTCATTCAGTGTTATTCAAAAATGGAGTAAAACGAGTTGTAAATAAATTATAAAATTTAAAACACTTGCTAAGTGAAACGCCCTTGCGAACTAAATAATAGAAACAAAATAAACTCTTTGTGAGCGTTGCGTTAAAATAAAAATATGAAAAATAAATACAGAATATTAAAAATAGTTGTCACTGTAATCATCTTAGGATTGTTACTGAGCTTCTCATTGCGCAGATTCAGCCGTGAGCAGATTACAGACAATAAGATTTCTGTAAAAATGAGTGAGAAAACGCCCGTGTATTTTGTGGATGAAAAAGATATCCGGGAGATTGTAAAAAAAGAAAACCCATCAGGGAAGGTAGGAGATCTTAATATTCCTTCTTTGGAAAAAAAGATCAATTCCCTGCCGGCAGTAGACAGTGCCAATGTTTATCTGAATCTGAATGGAAAACTAAATCTGGATATCAAGCAGAGAGTCCCTGTTTTCAGATTAAATAAAGATGGAAAAGATTTTTATGTAGATGAAAAAGGAGTTGAATTCCCGATTTCAAGAACCTATTCACACCCATGTATGCTGGTAACCGGAAACGTGCAGCCGGATGAATATGAAAAACTGGCAGAGCTGGTAGAAAAGATAGACAAAGATGATTTCAGTAAGAAATATTTTATCGGAATCTCAAAAAGTAAAGATAATTACAGCCTTCTGACAAGCGAAGGAAACTACAGAGTTGAGATCGGAGACCTTGATAATATTGATTTTAAAGTAAGAGGATTTAAAACCTTCGTGGAAAAATACCTTGTGTATCAGGACCCTCAGAAATACAGCATGGTTTCTGTGAAATATCAGAATCAGATTGTCACTACTTTAAATCCTTATTTTAAAGAAAATGACAGTATTTTAAAAGCGGGAAAAATGGAACTGGCAAAAGTTCCTTCTCCTACGGCCGCTAAAAAGACGGAGGTTACTCCTAAAATTGCAGAGGTAAAAAAAACCTCATCGGTAAAACCAAAAGAGAGTACAAAACCGAAAAACCATACAAAAGAAACTAAAAAAGCAGAGAAAAAGCCACCCGTCAAGGCGCAGTCCAAGCCTAAGGCAAAAGTTAAAATAGAATAAGTTATACACAAATAGGAAACTATCCTTATAGATAAAAAAAGTAGAAAAAATCAAATCGATATAAAAATGGAAAATCAAGAGTATTCAGTAGGTCTGGACATCGGGACAACGAAGATAGTCGCGATTGTCGGAAGAAGGAATGCACACGGGAAAATAGAAGTTCTCGGTGTAGGAAAAGCTAAAAGTCTTGGTGTTCATAAAGGTATTGTGAATAATATTTCACAAACTATTAATTCAATCAAGGCTGCAGTATCCGAAGCACAATCCAGCGCCGGAGTTCCTATCCGCAAAGTTACGGTAGGTATTGCAGGAAAACACATCCGTTCTCTGCAGCACTCCGATTATATTATGCGTGAACATCCTGATAAATTTATTACAGACGACGACATCGAAGCATTAAAAGATCAGGTAAAAAAACTGGTTATGCTTCCCGGAGAAGAAATTATCCACGTACTTCCTCAAGAATATAAAGTGGATTCCGAGGGGGAAATTCAGGAACCTGTCGGAATGCATGGAAAACGTCTAGAAGCCAACTTCCACGTTGTAGTAGGGCAAATGGGAAGCATCAGAAATATTGCAAGATGCGTCCGTGAAGCCGGATTAGAAATGGAAGCCCTTACTTTAGAGCCATTGGCGTCATCAGAAGCTGTCCTTACAAAAGAAGAAAAAGAAGCTGGTGTGGCCATTGTTGACATTGGTGGTGGTACAACCGATATTGCGATCTTTAAGGATAATATCATCCGTCATACCTGTGTGATTCCATACGGAGGCGGAATTATTACTGAAGATATCAAAGAAGGTTGCTCCATCATAGAGAAACATGCAGAACAACTTAAAGTAAAGTTTGGTTCGGCTGTTCCCGAATTAGAAAAAGACAGTACTTTTGTAACTATTCCCGGGCTTCACGGAAGACCGGACAAAGAAATTTCTTTAAAAACCTTAGCGCAGATCATCAACGCAAGAGTAGAAGAAGTTTTGGAAATGGTGAATACAGAACTGAAAGCTTACGGTGCTTTTGAACAAAAGAAAAAATTGATTGCCGGAATCGTTCTTACAGGTGGTGGTTCAAACCTGAAGCACCTTCGTCAGCTTGCCAATTATACGACAGGTTTTGACAGCAGAATCGGTTTTGCGAATGAATATATCGCCAACGATAAAAATCAGTATCTGAAAGGCCCTGAATTTGCTACATCCATCGGATTACTGATGGAAAGTTTAAAGATCAGAGACAAAAAACAGAATGCTGATGAGGAGATAGAAGTTGTTGCCGAGCAGCCTAAGCAGGAAACAGCTGTAGTACAGCCGGAAACGGTTCAGCCTATCCAACAGGCAGCACCCGTTCAGGAACAGCAGTCTTTCGAAAACGAAAAGCAAGAGAACAGAAAAGCGAAATTGACCTTCGGGCAGTCGCTGATGGAAAAAGTAAAAAAATTCTTTGAAGAAGTAGAATAAATATAAATGATACAAGATTAATGGTCAATGATAGCTGGAAATAATTTAATATTTATTAATTTAATAACGAATATCATTCATCAATTATCATCTATCACTTATCAATTATTAAAAGTATAGTTATGGAAAATATAGGTACACAAGGATTTTCATTTGATTTGCCAAAAGGAAATTCATCCATTATAAAAGTAATCGGTGTAGGGGGCGGTGGAAACAACGCTCTGAAGCACATGTACGAGAAAGGAATTCACGGAGTTGATTTCGTGATTTGTAATACAGATGCTCAGACTTTAGATAATAACCCGGTAGCTAATAAAGTTCAGTTGGGAACTTCTATCACAGAAGGTCTTGGAGCCGGTGCCGATCCTGAAGTAGGAGAAAAATCAGCCATCGAAAGTATTGAAGATATCAAAGCTGCTATGGGCCAAAACACCAAAATGGTGTTCATCACTGCCGGAATGGGTGGTGGTACAGGTACCGGAGCTGCTCCTGTTATTGCTAAAGTGGCAAAAGACATGGGAATTCTTACTGTAGGTATTGTAACCGTTCCTTTCAGTTTTGAAGGGAAAAGAAGGTTGGAACAGGCAGAAAACGGTCTGGATAAATTAAGAAACAATGTTGACTCACTTATTGTAATCAACAATGATAAACTAAGACAGCAATTCGGAAACCTTGGATTCAAGCAGGGATTCTCAAAAGCCGATGAAGTTTTAACAAATGCTGCGAAAGGTATGGCAGAAGTTATTACAGGTTACTTTGATGTAAACATTGACTTTAGAGATGCTAAATCTGTCCTTCAGAATTCTGGTACGGCATTGATGTCTACAGGAACGGCTTCAGGTGAAAATAAAGCTGAAGAAGCGGTTAGAAAAGCCCTTGATTCCCCATTATTGAATGATAATAAGATTACAGGTGCCAAGAACGTACTGTTATTGATCAGAAGTGGTGCTGAAGAAGTTACCATGGATGAGATCGGTATCATCATGGACCACATTCAGAAAGAGGCTGGAAATACAGCAGATATCATTTTCGGGGTAGGTGCAGATGAAGAATTAGGAGATGCAGTTAGTGTTCTTGTTATCGCAACAGGATTCTCTAACGATCATAAGAAGTTTGCAGGACCTACAGAGAAAATCAGAATCAGTCTTAACGACAGTTTTGAAGCTCCTAAAAATTCTCCTTTCAAAACAAGAGAAGAAAGAGAATCAGCTCCTGAACCAACCCATGATTTTGGGGGTAAAAACCTTTTCAGGCTGGATGACGAAGACCATGATACTCCGTTCAATGTGACGTCTGCTGAAAAAAAAATGATTATTGAAGAAGAACAGCCAAGAACTGAAATAAAATTCTTTGATAAAGAGGAAGATACGGTAAATACTCCTGAACAAAGCTGGAGAAATGAAGACGAAGGAGAAGAAGAATATAGCTTACTTGCTATTGATGAGGAGCATGATGATCCAAACGATCTTGAGATCCAGTCTTTCTCATTTGATTTTGAAAACAAGAAAGAGGAACCACAATCCGGAACTCCGTTCAACAACTCGTTTTCCAATGAAAAACCTGTTGAATTCAGTTTCTTCGTAAACGAGCCTACCAGAAACGAGCCTAATACGGATTTTGGACAGCCAAAAGCAGAATTTAATATCCCTACAAATGCTGCAGTAGCTGAACCCGCTCAAAAGATTGAAACCTTCTATCAGAAACAGGAAGAACCAAAGGTTGAAGTAAGATCAACTTTTGAAAACAAAACAGAAATTGAAACTCCAAAAACTGAAGAATCAGAATTCACTTTCGTGAATAAGACGATTGATCAGGACAGAGTCATTGAAAGAAGAAATAAATTAAAAGAATTCAACTCCCGTTACCAAAATTTTGACAGCACGAGTGAATTTGAATCTATTCCTGCTTTTAAAAGAAAAAATATCTCTATTGACGGAAACAATGCATCAGACCAGAATATCAATACTTACCTGTCTGATAACAATGGATCTATGCAGATCAGAGAAAACAGATTTTTAAATAAAGATGTAGATTAAAATTGCAATTGGCAATTGGCTGCTAGCAAATGGCCTGCAGGCCCACATAAAAGCTATCAGCCAATTGCCAAAAGCCAAAAGCATATAAACATGAGTTTAGAAAATACAATAAACGAAGCTATAAAAACAGCAATGAGAGCCAAAGACAAAGTGGCTTTAGATTCTCTGCGTGCTGTGAAATCACAGATATTACTGCTTAAAACTGAAGCCATCGGAGCTGAAGTAAGCGCAGAACAGGAAATAGCCATTCTTCAGAGAATGGTAAAACAACGTAAGGATTCTTACGACCAATTTACTGCACAGGGAAGAAATGATCTTGCAGAAGTAGAAGATGCCCAGATGAAAGTTATCGAGCAGTTTCTGCCAAAACAGCTTTCTGCTGAAGAATTAGAAACAGAAATTAAAAATATTATTTCTGAAACCGGAGCTGAATCTGCTAAGGATTTAGGGAAGGTAATGGGAGTTGCATCAAAAGCATTAGCCGGGAAATCAGACGGAAAAAGTATTTCCGAGATGGCTAAAAAACTCCTGTCTTAATGTGATCCGGATTTCGGGATTTTAAGTTCATCTTAATTTCGAAAACACGTATCTCATTCCATAACCAGGATATACAACCTTTGCATATCGATTTGATTAGAAGCCCGGAACTTTTCAGTTCCGGGCTTCACTTTCTTTGGATATTAAAGTTTGTTAATCAGTTTGATTCTAAACTGAAAAAGAATTAAGCTACTACCATATTTCAGAGAGTATTTAAATGATTGATTGCTTGAGGGAAAGCTTCAAATGTTTTTTTCACGGTCGTTTGTTTTTCAGAATCATTTCAAATTTAATAATAATATTTTATTATTCCTAGTTTTAATTCACTTTTTTTAGAATATTATTACAATATTAATACTTGGTTAATTTTATATGACTAATCAATTGATAGTTTTTATATATTGAACAAACGCAAAGAATTGCTTAACTTTGTGCAGATAAAAAACAAAATATATGTATCCAACAGATTTAGTAATGCCTATGAAGGCAGAGCTTACAGATAAAGGTTTTCAGGATTTAACAACTCCGGCTCAGGTGGAAGATGCGTTAAAGCAATCCGGAACTACATTATTGGTTATCAATTCCGTGTGTGGTTGTGCTGCAGGTGCTGCAAGACCAGGAGTAGTATACTCTTTGACAGGAGACAAAAAACCTGATCATTTAACAACTGTATTTGCAGGTTTTGATACTGAGGCAGTGGTAGAAGCAAGAAAACACCTTGCTCCATTCCCTCCAAGCTCTCCATGTGTAGCGCTTTTCAAAGATGGTGAATTGGTTCACATGCTGGAAAGACATCACATCGAAGGTAATCCTGCAGGAGCTATCGCAGCAAACCTTCAGGCAGCATACGACGAATATTGCTAATAAGCAATCAACTAAATACTAAACCGTTACAAAATTTGTAACGGTTTTTTTATTTAATTCCGTAAAAAATTTTCTGAAAATTCAAATATCATTATATTTGTTGAAATGGCAACCAAAGCACTTTTCAATACCGTAGTCAACTGGTTCATCCGTCAAAGGATTGACCAGATACAGAATTTTATGGACCATCCTATTGAAACCCAGAAAGGTATACTCTTTTCTCAGCTGTTTCATGCAGAAGATACAGAATATGGCAAGTTATACGGGTTCAATTCTATTTCAAGTTATCAGGATTTTAAAAACAAAGTTCCTATCGTTACCTATGAAGAAATGGAACCTTTTATTGAAAAAGCAAGACAGGGACATAAAGATGTAAGCTGGCCGGGACTGATTAAACACTTTGCCAAATCATCAGGTACAACCAATGCTAAAAGCAAATTCATTCCTATCTCTGCCGAAAGCCTTGAATACTGCCATATGAAAGCCGGAAAGGACATGGTTTCCATTTATGCCAACAACCATCCAGAAAATCAGCTTTTTAATTATAAAAACTTACGTTTGGGCGGAAGCTCCGAGCTATATGCAGATTTCAATACAAAATTCGGAGACTTATCTGCTATTCTCATAGATAATCTTCCCTTTTGGGTAGAAATTACCACCACCCCAAGCAAGAAAGTTTCTTTGATGGGAGAATGGGAAAGTAAGCTTAAAGCAATTACCTCCGAAGTAAAAAATGAAGATGTAGGAAGCATCCTTGGAGTACCAAGCTGGATGATGGTCCTTCTGCAAAGAGTATTAAAGGAAACCAACGTAGGAAGTATTTCTGAGCTGTGGCCTAATTTAGAGGTGTTTTTTCACGGCGGAATCAGTTTTAAGCCCTACCGGGAACAATTCAGACAGATCATCGGAAAAAACATCAATTACTACGAAATTTACAACGCCTCTGAAGGCTTCTTTGGTATCCAGGACAGATCAGACAGTGATGAGATGCTGCTGATGCTGGATTATGGGATTTTTTATGAATTTATTCCAATGGATCAGTTCCATTTTTCAAATCCGAAGGTCGTGAGCCTGGAAGATGTGGAAGTAGGAAAAAATTATGCAATGGTGATCACCACCAATGGAGGACTCTGGAGATACCTGATTGGTGATACTGTTGTCTTTACGTCAGTTAATCCTTTCAGAATAAAAATAACAGGAAGAACAAAGCACTATATCAATGCTTTTGGGGAAGAACTGATGATTACCAATGTAGAATCTGCCCTTTCAAAAGCTTGTGAAGCAACTGGTGCACAAATCACGGATTTTACAGGAGCTCCTGTATTTATGAAAGGAAATGAAGGTGGTGCCCACGAATGGATTTTTGAATTCAGTCAGCATCCGGATAACCTGGACCATTTTATTGACGCTTTTGACAAGCATCTAAAAACAATCAATTCAGACTATGAAGCGAAAAGGTATAACAACATGACTCTTAAAAGGCCGATTGTTCATATCGCAAAAGAAAATCTGTTCTATCAATGGCTGGAAGCCAAAGGAAAACTGGGCGGACAAAATAAAGTACCAAGACTAAGCAATGACAGAGAATATATTGATCCATTGCTGGAGATGAATAAATAAAGTTTATTGTAAAGCACAAAGAATCAGTAATTCGAATGTTTTATTTAAGGAGACTGAGAATATCGCAGCTTATGAAATGTAGTGGCTATACGTATGCTTCGTCAGAATCAATCTATTGATTCAACCTTTGCTCCCTTGAATAGTAGGGTATCAGAACAGAAACTTTACGTTAAAAAAATCTATTTACAGATAATAACTAAAAAGCCGTAGTTCAATAGAATTACGGCTTTTTTATTTATTTGCTTAGATCTTCTTTTACTTTCTTAGCAGCTTCCTCTACTTTCGAAGCTCCTTTTTTCGCAGCCTCTTTTGCATCCTGCCCTACTTTATTAGCTTCAGTTTTGATATCCTGACCAGCTTTGTTGAGATCCTGTTTTGTCTTATCTGCTGTGGCATCTATTTTATCTTTTGCCTTCTGAGCAGCAGCATCAATCTTATTGCCTGCTTCATCTACTTTTGTTTTCACATCTTCTTTGGCATTGTTGATCTTTGCAGTATCCACAACGTTAGGTGTTTCAGTAGTGGTAGTGGTAGTAGTGGTAGTAGATCCGTCAGGATTCTCTACCTGTTCTGTTTTTGTTGTTGATTTTGTACATGCTACAGTGAATACTGAGATCACGATTGCAGCTAAAATTTGTTTTTTCATATTGTTTATTTTTTAATGGAATTTGGATTTATTCTGGCTTGGCCTCCTGAGACGCCGGCTTTTCTGCAGTCTTCACCTTCTTTTCAGCCTCTGATTTTTTCTTTTCGTCTTCCTGTTTTGCCTTATTTTCTTTTTCAAGCTCTGCCTTAAGCTTATTTTCTTCTTCCTGAAGCTTTTTAGCCTGTTTTACAGAATCAATATACTGAGGAGAAGACATTCTTATTTTCCGTGCGATATCCACTGAAACGGCTCCTGTAGAAAAGGAATCGATAGCAGTAGTATCATAACGTATTTTTACTTCCTGTTCAGCTCCGAAACCCGGAGATTCTTTCTTGGAACAAGCTGTAAAAAGAATGGTAAAAATAAAAATCGCAGCCAGTAAATTTTTCATGGAACTAATTTAGCAGAAATTCTGCAATTACAGGATAGTGATCTGACAATTTCACAGACTGGTCTACTTTATAGCTTAACGGAATGATGGATTTCGAAGTGAAAATATAATCAATCCTCAAAGGAACTTTATAATCGTGAAAGCTGCTTGCACTCCCTTTTCCTGCTACCAGAAAGGCATCCTGAAGGTCTTTACCAAGATTGTAATATTCATACGAATTGGGAACAGAATTAAAATCACCGGCCAGAATAACAGGATAAGGAGATAAATCTACCATTTTTCTGATTCTTTTGACCTGATCTTCGTGAGCCTGAAACGTGGGAGTCATATGAGAAAGCAATGTTGAAACATTTCCCAAACCTAATCCATCAAGCTTCGTAAACATAGATTTATGAAGTCTGAAGGGTTCAAGATATACATTAATAATTCGGACTACCTTTCCATTAATGTCTATATCCGCATAGAATGAATTTCCACGGGCTTTTTCATCAATAAGTTCTGCCTGTCTTACAATTTTATGCTTAGTTTTAAGAATAACCGACGGATATTTTATAAGATCACGTTTTATAACGCGGTTGGTATCTTTTTCCTGTACCAGAATAATATCAGCATCCTGTGCTTTGATATAGTCTTTTACTTTATCCCAGCCATATTCTCCGTATTTCACATTAAAAGTCAGTACTTTAATATCCCGTATTGTTTTTAAATTTTCTGTTTTTGGAGAAAAGTTAATCCATCGTCTGATTGGATTATAGAAAATAAATGTACCTAATACAAAAGCAATCGCAATTTTTTCTTTTTTAAAGATCCAGATCAGCGTTAGAATTATATGTGCCAGTATTAAATAAGGAAAACCAAGAGACAAAAGATTCAGGTTGCCTAAAATGTTTGGTGGAATCCATGCATTCCCCAATGTGCATAACAGCAAAACAGCAACAACGATATGTATAAATAGTAATATCTGGTTCGACTTCATGAAAAAACGGTCTTGGTACGGTTTTCTTTCAACAAAAATCCTACCAAGCAGACAATTTTAACTCTTTTTATGATTATTTGTTCTCCGCAGAAAACTTAACTGTGACAGGATAATGATCTGAAATACTTATAGAACGGTCAACCTTATAAGATATTGCCTTTATTGATTTTGAAGAAAAAACGTAATCGATCCTTATTGGAAATTTATAGTCGTGAAAACTGGTTGCACTGCCTTTTCCAGCTGTTAAAAATGCATCATCAAGCCCTTCTGATAAATGATAATATTCATAAGAATTGGGCACAGAATTGAAATCCCCTGTAAGGATCACAGGGTAAGGCGAATTATCAATGACTTCACGAATAAGATCAATTTGTTCCTGATGCTTTTTAAAGGTGGGAATCAGCCTTTTAATAACATCTTTTATTTTTTGTTCGTCGTTATCTGTATCTCCATTAAGTTTCACCATCTCTTTTTGAAAACGAAAAGGATTGAGGTAGACATCAATGAATCTGTAGGTCCTGCCATTAATTTCTATATCAACCATCAACCCAGGAATTCTTACCCCTTCATCCTGTGGATCGATCATCTGCTGCTTAATGATTTTATGTTTGGTCAGAATTGTTAAACCTCCTCCGGGATTTGCTTTCTGATAGCCTTCAAATTTATATTTAATACCCGCATCCTCCTGTAAAAGAATAACATCTGCATTCTGAGATTTCAGGTAGGGTTCAACCTCTTTATTTCCTATTCTCCCAGCCCTTGTATTGAAAGAAATAACCTTTATCTCAGAGCCCGGTTTTTGATTTTGATCAGAATAGTTAACCCAACGTTTTACAGGATTTATAAATGCCAAACCCGCAAACATAAATACAAACGTCCTTTTTTTCCAGCTTAGCATCCAGAATACAGTCAGGATGATATATAGAATAATAAGAACCGGAAACCCTAATGAAAGCAGATTAAACCATGGAAAAATCTTTGGCGGAACATAAGCGTTCAATAAAGTACCCAACAGCAGAAATAAGATTCCCAGATGGATAATCAGTACTATAAGACGGAAAATCTTCACAATGTTATTTTAATTGAAACGGTACAAATGTTTTTTCCAGATTCTTGCCAGCAGCCATCCAACAAGAGCTCCTCCTACGTGAGCCAGGTGAGCAATACCTCCTCCATTTCCTGAAACCCCAAGATATATGGAAACCACAACAATAATGGGTAAAAGATATTTTACTTTCATAGGAACAGGGATAAACATGATTCCAATTTTTGCATCCGGATATAATGTGGCAAAAGCAGCTACTACTCCGAAAATAGCTCCGGAGGCTCCTACCATCGGCGTTGTTAAAATATCTGTTAAACTTTTCAGTAATTCCCTTTGTTTGAGAACGGAACCTGTATTTCCGGTAAATTCAACACTTGCTCCGGATAAATAAGCATTTACATTGAACCCCAGCTGATCCAGTTCGTGGGAGAACTGTTGAACTTCCACAAAATTCCATGCATTAAAAAGAAAAAAAGCTCCAAGACCACTCGCAAAGTATAAAATGAGATATTTTTTATCACCCAATGTCTGTTCCAGAATTGGCCCAAAACTAAACAATGTCATCATATTAAACAGGATATGCATAATACTTCCGTGCATGAACATATGGGTAATAATTTGCCACGAATGAAAATATGGAGAAAATGGATAAAAGGCAGCAAGATACTCTACCATCTTATTTCCAATTAGATACGTTATAATGAAAATTATAACATTGATTATTATAATATTCCTGGTAATCGGCGGTATATTATTAAACATATTTTCTAAAATTTGTTTTTAAAGTCGTTAAACGGAACTTCAAAAAAGCATCTTTTGCCGTCCGGTAAAAATTCCGGAAAGCCTAATGCTGTAAAGTCTTTGATAAGCTGTTCCGCATCTTTTTTATAAATAAAGTCAAATCTCGACTTCGACTGCATTTTGTTCCATTGGTTATGGTAATACTGCATAAATTCTTCTTCCGTCTTGTAATCCAGGATCTCAAAAAGGTTTTCCAGGAACTTCATGGCCTGGGTTTCTTTCAATCCTTCAGGAAGTGAATCTATTCGAAGTACACTTTCATGAGCAATTTTCATGTCAAACCCTAATTCCGGAAGATATTTTTTTATCGAATTGTATTTTGTCTTTTCGATTTCATTCATATGATACTCCAGAGAGAAAAGAAGGGCATGGCTGTTTGTATTGGATTTTCTGGTGGATTTATTTCCTTCAGAAACCAACAGTCTGTGCATTCTTCCCAAATCCAGCATTAAGGTGACATCTCCTTTATTGAAAAGCCAGTAACCGTTTGGGAGCCTCATTAAATCTTCATCAAAATCCTCATCTTCAAAAAGGTTAATCTTTGAAGGTTCTGCCGTAATATTCTGATGGTACATTTCCGTAAGGTTCTGAATTTCTTCCGGATGTACTACATTTTTTTCTTCCAGAAACGGATTATAGTCTTTATCTACAATGATTTCAGGCATTTTAAAAACCCCGCCGCCGGAGCCTCCTCCATTTCCTTTGCTGGGAATCGGCTTATTCATCATTTCATCCAGTTCCGGATCTCTGTCGAAATCAAGGCTGGGAGAAACATTATAAATCCCTAAAGATCTTTTAATCGTTGAACGAAGCAGAGCAAAAATAAGATGCTCGTCCTCAAATTTCACTTCGGTTTTCTGTGGATGGATGTTGACATCTATTTTCTCCGGATCAAGCTCCAGGAAAAGGAAAAACGAAGGTACATATCCAGGTTGAAGAAGCCCTTCAAATGCTTCCTGTACTGCTTTATTGAAGTATGGACTTCTGAAATACCTTCCGTTCACAAAAAGAAACTGCTCGCCTCTTGCTTTTTTAGCCCCTTCAGGCTTGGCAACAAAACCATGCAGTTTACACCAGATAATATCTTCTTTAATAGGAATTAAAAGCGGTTGTAATTTTCTTCCGAAAACATCTACAATACGCTGCATCTGACTTCCTTTTCTCAGCCTGAAAACAGCTTCATCATCATGGAAAAGGGAAAACTCCAGATTCTCATGAGCTAATGCAACACGCTGAAATTCATCAATTACGTGCCTGAATTCAATATTATTATTTTTTAAAAACTTCCTTCTTGCAGGAACGTTATAGAAAAGATTTTTTACTAAGAAGTTTGATCCGTCGGCTGTCTGAACCGGGTCCTGAAACTGGAATACTCCGCCTTCGATATAAATGTTGGTTCCAATGGAGGTATCTTTCTGTTTCGTTCTGAGTTCCACTTGAGAAACTGCTGCAATGGAAGCCAGTGCTTCACCACGGAATCCTTTTGTAGCAATCTTAAAGATATCTTCTGTTCCTTTGATTTTGGAGGTAGCATGTCTTTCAAACGCCATACGGGCATCTGTTTCAGACATTCCTTTTCCGTCGTCTACCACCTGAATAAGGTTTTTCCCGGCATCTCTGATGATCAGTTCAATTTTCGTTGCATCTGCATCAATAGCATTTTCCAAAAGTTCTTTCACGATGGATGCAGGCCGCTGCACCACCTCTCCTGCTGCAATTTGGTTGGCTACATGATCCGGTAAAAGCTGAATAATATCTGACATAAAAACGTAAATCAACTTACAAAAATAGTCAATGGAAACGGGAATTAAAATACTAAAATCGTGATTTAATATTTAATTATCAACATTTTTGCCTATTTATCCCCAACCGCTTTTTTTAATGTTTGTAATGAAGGGCGTTAGCAAGTTAATTGCTTCCATCCTAAAATTTTCATTTCAACAACGATGAAAAACAGGACAAAAACAATACATTCAGAGATATTTAAGTTAATTTTTAAGAAAAATGCCCCTATTCCATGATAAAATAAGGGCACTTACAGCTAGTTTATACAAAAAATTAATAGTGTCTTTATATTTTAATCCTCAAAGACAAGTTTTCTTTTCTTTTCTCTTTTTGGAATTCCATGGATTTTATCATACAGATAGGCAAAGAGATTCGGTTTTTTATAAATCCTGCTGTATCTGTATTTCGTATTGAAGTGACGAATATGAATTTTATAGGCATCATAACCGATTACAATCAACAAACATATACTGATCACATAAAACACCCTGAATTCCAGGTAGTAATATGTCAATCCTGAGAATACCGCTCCCATTACATAAGCAAGCATAATGCTCATCAGAAGTTTTGCTCTGCCAATCAGCTCTCCATTTTTTCTGTATTTTTTCTGTGTAAACATAGACACCAGGATTCCTAAGTCGGTGGTTGTTCCGGTAAGGTGGGTCGTTTTCACAGAGAAGTTGGAGATACTTGCTGTTAAACCATTTTGAAGTCCGGTAGCGAAAAGCATCAATGCAACTAAATACTCTGTTTCTTCTAATGTTTTCTGGTAATAAAACTGCCCGTACACTCCTACAAACAGAAGACATATGATTTCCAGCACAATGGGCATAGAATGGGCAAAATATTTACTTTTCTTGTTAAAGTTGATCACAATAAAGTTAGACAGGAAGCTTCCGAAGAAGAATAAAAAGATCCATCCGCCTACCACAGCTACCTGCGTCCAGTTTCCTTTACTTATTTCTGCTGCTAAAATAGCATAGTGTCCCGTTACGTTCGATGTAAAAGAGAGAAATATCAATAGGGAAGCAATGTTTATAGTACCCGCCGTAAAGGCAGTCAGCGTCCCCAACCTGATATTGTCTCCCAGTGTCCTGCTGTTACTATAATTTCTTAACATTTTTTATTTTTTTAAATTGTGTTTTATTTAGACCTCTACAAAGATCTCTGCCAGTCTTCCTCTTTCCGGAAGTCTTTCTCTTACTTCAACGGTAATTTCATGGGATTGCAGCTCTTTGCATTTTTTGATGTAAGGAATCAGATCAAACTTGCCTTTCCCTTTGCTTTTGATAGATGGAGAATAATAAGCCTCTTCAATATTTTCTGCTTTTACATATTGGTTGAATGTTCTTTGGAAACTTCCTGTAAAGACATCACAAATGATTTTGTTAACCAGATGAGGATATTTATTACTGATAATTCCAAAAGCGTCACAGAATTCTGCAGGCCTGATTTTATTAAAAACTGATGTTTTGGTCGTGAATAAAAGTTCTCTGATAGAATCTCCGGCATCATATCCGGAAGTCAGAAGGATATTATATTGGTTCTGATCTTCTGATGCATCTTTCTCCTTAAGTACTTTTTTCAATATATTCAATGACTCAAGAGAGTAATCTGTTGCAATTAAAATTGTTTTAGTCATGTTCTTATTATTTTGTATTGTGTTTATCTTTTTTGATGACACAAAACTAGAACGACCAAATTAGAAGATCTTTGGAATGGAATTAAAATGTGATTAAAGAGATTAAAATGAGATTAGAAAATTGTTAAGAGGACTTAATATAGGAAAAAATAAAATCAAAAAAAGGAGACAAACATCTGTTTTTCAAAATAAAACAAATTAAAAATGAGTAAAAAACCAGAATAGAGATTTTTACTTGTTTATTTCTTCCCCTTTCTGCATACTATAGAAATTCGGGAACTTCATCTGTACGGTTGTTCCCTGATTCTCATGCGAACTTACAATCAGTTCACCGTGGTGCATTCTTACAATATTTCTCGCAAGCGGAAGGCCGATTCCGTAGCCTTCATAATTGTTCGTATTAGAAGCTCTGAAGAACGGATCGTAGATTTTATTCATTTCTACTTCCGGAATTCCGATACCATTGTCTTTTACAATAATGTAGACATCTGTATTGGTGGCTCCCAGAGAGACTTTAACCTGCTGGAAATTAGAATATTTACAGCCATTACTGATGATATTTGCTACTGCGAGATGCAATAACTGCTCGTTCCCCTGAACTTTAAGTTTTTTCGGATTATCGGGAAGCATACTGATATCCAGATAGATATTGTTTCGGGAATCAATTCTTCTGAGAGTCTCAATAACATCCCAAAGAAGCTGGTCTATTCTCACCTTATCCATTTTCTGGATCTTTCCGTCGAATCCGGTTTGGGCAATCATTAATAATGCCTTAATCTTTTTATCAAGTTTTTCAGCTTCATCCAGAATGATCCCAAGAGTTTCTTTGTATTCATCAGCTGTTCTGCTGATGGAAAGAGCAACATCGGCTTCTCCCATGATCGATGTGAGAGGCGTTCTCAATTCGTGGGAAACATTTCCGATCAGGTGATTCTGGGTTTCGAAAGACGTTTCAATACGGTTGAGCATATCATTGAAAGTATCTACCAATTCATTGAGTTCTTTATTATCAGGTTGTGACTCCAATCTTAAGTGAAGATTTTCAGAACTTATTTCCTTTACTTTTCCAGTAATTTTTAAAATGGGTCTGAATAAAGTTTTAGACAGATAAAAAGAGAAAATCATACTAAAGAACAGAGACAGCACGATACAGGTAAGCAGGGTTCTCTTTAAAAACCCCAGATAATAAACCACATAATGGTTTTTAGCAGAAGCGATTGCAATATAATCTTTATCATCATATCTGAAACTCTGACCTATATAGTAGAATTCTTCATCGTTATAATTAGACTCTCCTTCTTTGATAATATTTTTAAAGAAATAATCCGGAATATGAACTTCCTGGGATATTTTTTTGAAATTGGAATCGGTAGGAACAGCAAAAACATAGTCTTTTTCCATCGGAAGCTCCTCATCATTCAAACTGTTAAGCACATAATTTTCCGGAAGGTCGAGATGATCTTTACTTTTTTCAATCTGAACAATAGTTGCCGTTCTGATTTTCAACAGTTCATAAAACCTCTGATGCGAAAAATTAACGATAGAAAAGTACACCAAACCACTGAACAACAATATGATGGCTGTAAAAACCAACATCAAAAGCACCATCGTTTTGGTCTGATTTGTAATGACTCTATTAAACATTCATTATGTTTTTTTCAATACATACCCCATTCCTATCACGGTATGAATCAATTTATTATCATCCTGGCTATCCAGTTTTTTTCTTAAATAATTTACATAAACATCTACCACATTGGTTCCCAGCTCATAATTTACTCCCCAGACTGCATCCAGAATTTCTGCTCTTGAAATTACTTTTTCAGGATTATTCAGGAAATACAACAGGAGTTTATATTCTGTTGATGTAAGAGAAATGTCTTCTCCCGCACGGGTTACTTTCTTTGTATAATCATTCACCATCAGATCCGAAAACTGAAAAACATGTTCATTATCCGGCTCCGGTTCAGCGATTTCCTGCGGGCCATTGTTGTTACTTCTTCTTAGCAAAGACTTCACACGTGCCACCAGTTCAATGAATTTGAAAGGTTTCACCAGATAATCATCTCCTCCGCTTTCCAGGCCGAGAACAATATTTTCAGAAGTTCCCAATGCCGTTAAAAACAAAATCGGAACGCTCTGATTGGTTTTTCTTATTTCTTTACATACATCCAGACCATTCATTTCCGGAAGCATAATGTCTAAAATTACCAGATCGAAATCGTTAGCCTGCACCAGCTGTACTCCTGTACGCCCGTCAAAAGCTACAGAAATTTCATATCCATTTTCCTGAAGTCCCTTTTTAATGAAAGATACTACACTGGTTTCGTCTTCGATAAGAATAATTTTTTTCATAAATGAAATAAGGAGTTTTACAAAAATAGGGAAATTTTCCTGGGATGGGCAAACCTGGAATAGAGAAAGAATAAGGGAGTCTGGAAGATACAAACGATTATGCTTCCGTTCAAATGGATTAGATTTAACGCAAAATCCGCAAAGAAATTTCAATATAAAATTATACAGTGATCGCAAGGGCGTTTCACTGTGCAACAATCGCGTTCTTAGCTGAATGAAGTGCCCTCGCGATCAAAAATAAAACAGCATAATTAATAAACTTGCCAACTTTGCGTTTTTTATTTTTCCATTTTTGTATCACTTTACCTTTTTGTGAATTCCTCTTTTTACCATACAACCTATATAGAATAATATTACCTTTGTTTTGAATATAATGATGAAAAAATAATCAGGTTAAATTGCACACAGTATGAATGACTTTTTAATAGGTATCGGCAAGAGATTAAAGGATATTAGAAAAAAGAATAATTTAACCATTAATGATCTGGCTTTCAAAGCCAATGTGAGCAACGGTCTTGTTTCCAGGATTGAAAATGGCAGAACGATTCCTTCACTTCCTGTCTTATTGGATCTGATTCAGTCTCTTGAGATTGATGCCAGTTATTTTTTTGAAGGCGTTGAAAAAAAATCCAACGCCAAATTCATTTATGTTCCGAAAGAAAGCCAGCAAGTCATAGAAAAAGAAGTAGAAGCCGAAGGTTTTAAATACATGCATATCTTCAGCAAAAGTCTTCATTCTTTGGGTTTTGAAGCTGTTCTACTGACTCTTGAGCCCAATTCTAAAAGGGAAAAGGTCATTACGGATGCCTGGGAATTCAAATATATTCTGAAGGGAGAAGTGAAATATGTGATTGATAATGAAGAAATCATCTTAAAAGAGGGTGATTCTCTTTATTTCAATGGGAAATTTCCACACGTTCCGGTAAGCATCAGTGATGAAAGCTGTGTGATGCTTGTTCTTTATTTTTATACTGCATAACAACATATTTTTTTAACGCAAAGTTCTTACTTGACTTTTGTCATTCTGACGAAGGAAGAATCTTATTTGTATTTCATTTCATTCAGAATGACACGTCGAGAATAGATTCATTCCAAGTGTATGCAAAGCTTCATCAGCGACAAAGTCGCAGCCTTTGCCACCTTATAAATATTCTGTTTCAATCATAAAACTTTGCGTCTAAAATAATAATCATTTTACTCACTATCCCTCAATTTCTAATTTTCAGAAAATACAAAAGTTTACAAATATGCAACTTTTGATTTTCTACTTTCTATCAAAATGAACGAAATATTAACTAAAATATCCCTGTTTTAGTTCAATTTCCTATAGCATAATTATAAAGTAAAATTTACTAAAAACGTTGTGTAAACAACCTTAATCTCCATTTCATTCTATTCTCAAAGATCAAATTCAATGTTTTTCAAAGTAAAATAGCTGTAACAAACAGCGTTTATTTGTTAAACAATACTTAATACGAAATATTTATATATATTAAAATTATTGGCGTGATTTGCATAAAAAATTTAATATATGTAAAAATGAAAACAAATTTAGAGAAATTACTTACCCTTGTTTTTGTCTGTTTCATTGTATTTGTTTCAGCGCAGAAACAGTTAATTATAGGAACTGTTCTTGACGACAGTCAGCCTCTCCCCGGGGCCACAGTCAAAATAAAAGGCTTATCCAGAAATATAACAACTGATATTGAAGGAAAATTTGCCATCAATGATATCAAAGAAGGTCAATATACTTTACAAATCAGTTATATAGGTTACGAATCTTCAGACATTAATGTGGATCTGAAACCGGAACAAACAGTTGATTTAGGAATCATAAAACTTTCCCAGCCCCGAAAAAATATTGATGAAGTAGTGGTTACGGGAACACTTAAAAATACAGAAGCAAGAGCATTAAATCTTCAGAAAAATGCAATTAACATTACCAATGTTATTGCTTCAGACGGAATCGGAAAGCTTCCGGACAGAAATGCAGCAGAGACGGTACAGCGTGTACAGGGAGTTTCTATTGAAAGAGACCAGGGCGAGGGAAGATTTGTTTCCCTGAGAGGACTTCCGCCATTCTGGGCATCTACAACCATTAATGGAAACAGACTGCCAACGGCTGAGGAAGAAACAACTTCCAGAGCGACAGCTTTCGACTTCTTTCCTACGGAACTGATCTCGTATGTGCATGTAAACAAGTCTTTTACCCCGGATATGGAAGCAGACGGAATTGGTGGTGGCGTAAACTTTATCACCAAAACTCCACCCATGAAGACAGAATTCAAAGCAACGATTGGAAGCGGATATAATGCAAAAGCTGATAAAGGCGTTTACAACCTTGGATTTTTGTATGGAGGAAGAACAAAAGATAAAAAATTCGGGTATTTGTTCAATTTTGCTCATTTCATAAGAAATTGGTCTACAGATAATTTCGAGGCCAGAAGAAGTGGTGACGAAGGGGTTTTCAGACTGGAACTCCGTGATTATAACGGGGTAAGAAAGACAACCGGGATCAATACGGCTTTTGAATATGTTTTATCTCCGAAAACCACTTTCTATTTAAAAGGAATGTATGGTACATTGTCGGATGACGAAACTCATTACAAACACAGAATCCGATTTGATAAGTTCAGCAGTGCCAATAATACAGCAAGAGTGGAACTTCAGAATATTCACAATTTACTGATTACAGAGCTTACTTCGGTTTCTTTGGGAGCGGTTCATCAATTAAATAAAGGTAAAATCGACTGGGATTTATCTTATTACGACAACAAATTCAAGTATGGAAATATCCCAGACAAGCAGAACAATTCTTACTATGTTATCAAGTATACCCAATCGGGTGTAGGCATCAATCCTGATTATATTTCCAACCATGGAAATGGCCCCAGAGCTTATTGGAAAGCAGATGGCGGGAAATTAGACTATAAAAACCCTGATGCTTTATTTGGTTTTTACAGTGATCCGAACTTTAAGATGGATGCTTCCCAGATGAGATTTACAGATCTTGAATTTTATAAGGTTTTTGTAGAGGAAAAGGATAAAATCGTTGCAGCTTTCAACCATGAGATCAATGCTTCTGATAAACTGACTTTAAAGTATGGTTTTAAATACAGAGATAAAGAGCGTAATGCAAAATTCTCTGATATTTTCTACAACTGGAGCAGTGGTACAGCACCTCTTTTGTCTGATTTTTCACCATATATCACAACACAGCCCAACGGACCGAAATATTTAAGTGAAATGAATGCCCACATCGGGAATACTTTCGGACCGGTACTTTCTACCAATGGAATGAATCAGTTCTGGTATGATCATCAGGGAAATCTGAAAATTAATACTGCTGATTCCGAAGCACTGGAATACAATAAAGCATTAGGAAGAAATTTTGATGTTTTTGAAAAACATGCAGATGCTTACGGGATGGCAACCTATAAACTGAATGATAAGATTACGATTTTAGGAGGAATCAGATTATCAAACACCAATACCAAAGTAAAAGGATACAGTGTGAATGATAATGTACTGACTCCTGTAGAAAATACCAAAAACTACCTGGCCGTTCTTCCCATGATTCATTTGAAATATACTTTAAACAATAAAGCCAACCTTCGTTTTGCAGCGACAAGAACTTTCTCAAGACCGAATTTTGGAGATCTTACACCGGGAGGAACTTATATTGAAGCAGATAACGAGTTTAAAGGTGGAAATCCAAATCTTAATCCTACTTATTCTTTGAACTTTGACCTGATGGGAGAATATTATTTCTCTAATGTAGGGATTTTAAGCGGAGGAGTTTTCTATAAATCCATTACAGATCCTATTTTCCAGGATTCTTTTATCGGAAATTATAATGGAAACAACGGAGTACAGTTTACCGCTCCAAATAACGGAAAAGCAGCATGGTTGGGAGGTATTGAACTGGGAATCAACAAGAGATTTGATTTTCTTCCGGGATTGTTACAGTACTTCGGAGTGCAGCTCAATGCTACATTCATGACTTCTGAAATGGAAAAACCAAGTGGAAGAACGGTAGCCCTTCCCTATCAGGCAAAGGAATTGTATAACGCACAGCTTTTCTTTGAGAAAAAAGGATTCAATGCCAGACTGGCTTACAACTATAAAGGGAAATATGCTGTAGAATATGCCGAGGAAGACATCAATGATTCTTATTATGGTAAATACAGCAATCTTGATTTCGGAGGTTCTTATCAGTTCACAAAATACCTGACTTTATACGCAGATGTCAACAATATTCTGAACAAACCTCTGATCTATCATTTTGGTAAAAATGAAGACCGCCCTGAACAGGTAGAATATTACGGAGTACGATTCAATCTTGGAGTAAAACTGAACTTCTAAACCATGATCATGGCCAGAACAATCAATAAAAAAACATTAGTAACACTGAAGGCCGCATTTGCTGCTTTTGGTGTTTATTTCTGCATGTACGGCTTCAGAAAGCCTTTCACTGTTGCTTCTTTCGAGGGACTTTCCTATTTCGGAGTCGATTATAAGATTCTGATTATCATTGCACAGGCAGTAGGTTATTTTATTTCAAAATTCATCGGGATCAAATTTATTTCCGAACTGAAACCTCAGAAAAGACTTACTTATCTGTTTGTTTTCATTGCCATTGCAGAACTTGCATTGCTAGGATTTGCAGCCGTTCCCGCTCCTTACAATATTATATGTATGTTCATCAACGGAATTCCGCTGGGAATGATCTGGGGAATTGTTTTTTCCTACATCGAAGGGCGCAAAACGACAGAAATTATTGGTTTATTTTTATGCTCAAGCTTTGTGGTTTCTTCAGGATTTACAAAATCTGTAGGGAAATTTTTAATGGATACATTCTCAATTTCCGAATTCTGGATGCCGTTTTCTGCCGGACTTATCTTTATTATTCCATTGATTCTTTTCGGACTGCTTCTTGAAAGAATTCCCCAACCTTCAGACGAAGATATTTTGCTTAAAAACAAAAGGCAACCATTGAATGGTGCAGAAAGAAAAGCACTGATCCAGCAGTTTTTTGTTCCGATTGTGTGTATTATATTTCTGTATATCAGCTTAACGGTTTTAAGGGACTTCAGGGATAATTTCAACCGGGAAATCTGGGACGGACTGCATTTCAGTTTCGACAGCTCTATTTTTACCTTAACGGAGATTCCTATTGCGGTGATGGTTCTTTTGATCTTAAGTTTTATGGTGAAAGTGAAAAATAACAAAAAAGCATTTACATACTATCATTATATTCTTTTTGCGGGAATTCTCACCGTAGGGCTTTCTACTTATCTTTTTCAGCAGGGTTCATTATCTCCGTTTTTATGGATGACGGTTTCCGGCTTTGGAATGTATATCTGTTATATTCCTTTTAACGGAATTTATTTTGACCGGATGATTGCTGCTTTTGAGATCAAAGGAAATGTAGGTTTTCTGATCTATATTGTAGATTCATTCGGGTATCTGGGAAGCGTTCTGATTCTTTTGTACAAAAACTTTGGCTCGGCTCAGACTTCATGGTTACATTTTTATATCAACTTAAATTATATCATCACCGTTACGGTTTTCATTCTTTCGGTGATTGCTTTTCTGGCTTTCAGAAACAAATCAAAGCCGAAATCAAACTTAAACTCAAACTCTAATCAATTCATCAATTTCGATACGTCGAAAATTTTATAAATAACAATACAATGACAACAAAATTTGATTTACTCGTTGTAGGAGGTGGAATTTTAGGAACATTCCATGCTTATCATGCGCTGAAAAAAAATCTTAAGGTAGCTATACTTGAAAGAAATTCTGTTCCTCAAGGCGCTACTGTAAGGAATTTCGGACAAGTCGTACCTTCCGGAATGGATTTGAAATGGCAGAATTTCGGAAGAGAAAGCCTTGCTATCTATCATGAACTTCACACGCAGGCAGATCTTACCATCAGACAAAACGGATCTGTATATATCGCTTCCAATGACGAAGAACTTCAGCTGATTGAAGAGCTGTATGAAATCAACAGAAACAATGATTATGAATCTGTTTTATTATCAAAAAGCGACTGTATCAAGAAATATGACGGTCTCCGTTCGGATTATTGCAAAGGAGGACTGTTCTTTCCGCAGGAACTTTCTGTAGATTCTGCAGATATGATTGTAAAGCTTCATAAGCTGCTTCACGAAAAGATGGGATTGCAGATTTTTTATAACACCACAGTTCTTGAAACCCATGAAGATGATCAGAAATGTACTGCTGTAGCAGCAGACGGAACGGCATTCAACGCTTCTAAAATCATTATCTGCGGCGGGCATGAGTTTAAAACTTTATATCCTAAAGTATTCAATGACAGTGATCTGGAAGTGAGTAAGCTTCAGATGCTTCAGACCAAACCGCAGGGAATTTATTCTCTTCAGGGAAATATCCTTACCGGGCTTTCTGTGAGAAGATATGAATCATTCAGCGAATGTCCTTCTTTACAGAAAATCAAGGCTTTAGAAAACCCAAATTCTTTTGAAAAGAAATACGGAGTTCATATTTTATTCAAACAAGCGCTTGACGGTTCTGTCATCATCGGAGATTCTCATGAGTATGCAGACGCTAAAAATTCAGATGATCTTGGATATGATCTTAACATGGAGATTGACGAATTTATGATCCATGAGGCTAAAAAAATCATTGATCTTCCCACGTATGAAATCCAGAGACGATGGTTTGGAATTTATTCCCAATGCAAAACCAAAGATATTTTCGAGCACAGCCCATCTGCGAATATTCATATTGTAACGGGTATCGGAGGGAAAGGAATGACGGGAAGCGGTGGCTTCTCCAAATTTAATATTGAAAAAATTTACGCATAAAATTTAAATGAAAAATATAGAATTATTGGTTCTGGATATGGCCGGAACAACGGTTGATGAGGACAATGTAGTATACAAAACACTTACCAGCGCTGTGAATGATTACGGCTATGTTGTAAGCCTTGAAAAAGTATTATCAAGCTGTGCCGGAATGGAAAAACTGGAAGCCATTACGAGTCTTCTAAAGGAAATTAATGGAAATGAAGAAGATGCTCCCGCTATTTTTGAGAATTTCTCAGATCAGCTTAAAGAATCTTATAAAAACCTTAACGTAAAACCCATCAACGGAACGGAAGATTTCCTGCTCAGCATGAAGTCTAAAAACAAGAAGATTGTTTTAAATACCGGATATACTTCTGAAATCGCTCATCAGCTTTTGAATAAACTCAACTGGAAGGAAAGTATTCATTTTGATGCTTTGATTACTGCGGACGATGTTTCGCAAAGCCGTCCAAGCCCTGAAATGATTCATCTTGCCATGAAGAAATTCAATATCACTGAAGCTCACAAAGTTTTAAAGGCAGGAGATTCTGTCATTGATGTTGAAGAGGGTAAAAATGCAGGCTGTGGATTAACAATAGCCGTTCTTTCAGGAGCTCAAAACAGAAAAGAACTTGAGAAGGCCTCTCCGGATTATATTCTGAATACGATTTCTGAGGCTGAGGGTATTCTTTAAATACCTCTTTTCAAAATACTTTTAGTACTTCTTGGCACAAATGTTTTCATGATAATTCATTGGAAATGTTTGTGTTTTTACCACCCCGTCAAATTTCCAATTTGACACCCCTCCGGAGGAGGGGAATGTAGTACGGATTATTAGGTATTTGTTATAACCTACATTTCCAGCAATCTTTTTTGATCTTCCATTCAAAAAGCCTGAAACTTAAAATAAACAGAATCACTTTCTTTTGTGACTTTTGTGGTCATTTTCTAAGTTTTCCCTACGAACTTTTTAATTATCAATTAATTAACTTTCAGTTTATAAATATTTACAAATAGTAAACTAATTTTACAATAGTTGAAAATAAATTACTATTTGTAAACTTTTATACTTTTAAAAAACTCTTTTTCCCTATGAAAACAAAACTATTCTCAATGGCTGTTGTAATGAGCTGCTTTCTTGGAGCTCAAACAAAAAAAGTACTTTTTATCGGAATTGACGGTTGTCGTGCAGACGTCATGATGTCTACGCCTACTCCAAACATTCAAAACCTTATTAGTCAGTCAATCTATTCTGTTGACGGTCTTTGTTCTGCCACTACCTGGAGCGGAAACGGCTGGAGCACTATGCTTACCGGAGTATGGCACACCAAACATAATGTTCAGGATAATAATTTCACCAGTCCGAACTATGTCAATTATCCTGATTTTATTACGAAAGCAGAGAATTACAACTCTAATTTAAGAACAATTTCTTTGGCTCACTGGCCACCCATCAACGATAAAATTATCCAAAACGCTGATGTGAAAACCAATCTTTCTACAGATCTTGCCGTAAAAAATGCAGCCGTTACAGCGTTGCAAAATGATAATCCGGATATTCTCTTTGTAGATTTTGACGATGTAGACCACGCAGGACATTCTTACGGATTCTCATCAGGTGTTCCTCAATATGTTTCTTCTATTAAAACTACAGACACTTATGTAGGAGAGATTGTTGCCGCTATGAAAAGCAGACCTTCTTATAACAATGAAGATTGGTTGGTCGTTTTGACTACAGATCATGGAGCGGTAGACAGTTCTCATGGCGGCGGAAACCTTTCTGAAAGAAATATTTTTACGGTGTATTCCAATCCGGGATTTACTCCACAGCAGATCAGTAAAACGGTACTGGAATCCAATAAAACATTTAATCAGTTGAATTTTCCGGCAGGAACGTATGCAAAACCGGCAAACCAGACTCCTTTTAATTTTGGAGCGAATCAGGATTTTACGATTGAATTTTGGGTAAAGCCTAATGCATCTTATTCCAGTGATCCGGTGATGATCAGCAATAAAAACTGGGCTAACGGGAAAAATAAAGGATTCGTTTTCTCAGGATATTCCGGGCAGACTTTCAAGATGAATATTGGGGACGGAACGAACAGAATTGATCTTGTTGGCGGAAAAGTAGAAACCAATAAATGGAAACATATTGCTGCGAGCTTTGACAGAGATGGCCTTGTAACGCTCTATGAAGATGGTGTTCCGGTAACTTTTGCTAAAATGAATACCATTGGAAATATAGATTCCGGGCTTCCTTTAACTTTAAATCAGGATGGTACGAATGCTTATGGAATTAATCTCGCGGCTTCTTATAAAGATATAAGAATATGGAAGTCTGCACTTCCAAATGATGTGATTGTGAATTGGGCTAATCAGGATATTACCTCTTCACATCCTTATTATTCTCAACTAATAGCCAATTGGAAATGTAACGGAATTTCAGGAAATACATTGACGGATTCAGGTCCAAATACTAATAATATGACTGTAACTGGTTCGCCAACGTATAATGCCAATGCAGTGAACAATTTTAAGGTATATGATTACACATCAACGACAAGAGAAACAGATCATTTCCCAACGGTATTAAACTGGCTTTGTATTCCGGTACAGTCTTCGTGGGGAATTGACGGAGTGAACAGAATTCCGGCATGTTCCAAAGAAATATTATCAGCAAAAGAGACGAAAGTAATGGCTGAAGATTTTAAAATGTATCCGAATCCTGTTTCAACATTCATTGGAATCCAGTATAAGACTGAAGATAAGGAAATTAAAGCAGAAATCATTGACAGTAAAGGAGTGCATATTTCAACCTCAAATTTTCAGTCGTCAAGAGGTTTTTATGATGAAAAAATTAATATCGGGAATATTCCGGCTGGAGTATATTTCATTACAATTACCGGAAGCAGAAATTCACTGACAAGGACTTTTATCAAGAAATAAAACAGTAAAACAATTAGATTTACATTTGATATTAGAACAAGGATATTCCTATCCGAGTTCTAATATTTTTTTTGTTTATGTATTGAAAATCAACTCCATTCTGACATCTGCACGGTCGTACTCAGCATGACCTACAGGGGTATGGATAAAGCCTAATTTTTCATAAAGTTTTATGGCGGGAACCAGAATAGAGTTGGTGACTAAAAAGACTTTTTCTGCATTGAGTTCTCTTGCTTTTTCCACTAAAGTTTTTCCTAGCAGATAGCCTAATTTTTTCCCTTGCGCTTTAGGGCTTACCGCCATCTTTGAAAGCTCAAAAGTAAGAGGATGATCTTCCGTTTTTACTAATGCACAAGTTCCTACCGCTTCTCCATCCAGCAAAGCAAAGACAATGTGTCCTTCTTTATTTAAAATCTCCTCTTCCGGATGATCCAGCAGCTTATAATCACCTGCTTCCATTACAAAAAACGTTTTGATCCATTCTTCATTCAAAGCTTTGAAAGCTTCTTTATACTGAGGTTCATAGGATATAATTTTTACTTCATTTTTACTATCATTCATCGCTATATGGTTTATTAAATTCTGTTTTTGATCATTTTTCCAAGTTTCTCCAGGTCACTTTCCACCCTGTCTGTCCACTCCAATGCGTAATTCAGACGCATACAGTTCTGGTACTGATTATATTGTGAAAACATCCTTCCCGGAGCGAAATTAACTTTCTGACTGACCGCTTCATCATACAGGTCTTCTGTACAAATCCTCTTATCCAGTTCCAGCCAGAGCATAAATCCTCCTTTGGGTTCTGAGATTTTTGTGTTATCCGGAAAATACTCAATCACCGATTTTTGGATCTGAAGGTAGTTGGCGTACAATTTCTTTCTGAACATTCTCAAATGATGATCATATCTTCCGTGGGCAAGGAAATCTGCAATCACATCAGAAAACAAAGAAGGTCCGCTCACTGTCTGGACCAGTTTCTGACGGATAATTTTTTCTTTGAACTTTCCGGGAGCGACCCATCCAATCCTAAAACCGGGCGCCAGTGTTTTTGAAACTGAACCTACCCACATCACAATTCCAGCTTCATCATAAAATTTACATGGTTTCGGTCTTCCGGCTCCGAAATAGATGTTTCCATAGACATCGTCCTCCACCAAAGGAACATTATATTCCGTAAGCATCCTTACCAGCTCTTTCTTGTTTTCATCGGGCATCTGAAATCCCAGCGGATTATTATAATTCACCACAAAACAACATGCAGAAAGCTTCGGCAGCACCTTTTTTAACTCATCCAGATCTACTCCGGTAATCGGATGGGTAGGAATTTCCACAGCTTTCAGTCCTAATAACTGAATAGCCTGAAGAATTCCGAAGTATACAGGGCTTTCCACCGCTACTGAATCTCCCGGTTGCGTCACGGCCATTAAGCAATTGTAAACGGCATTCATCGCTCCGGAAGTAATCACAAGATCATCTTCTGTGATTTTCCCTTCCATGACCATTGACCATTTGGCAATTTCCCGGCGAAGCACTTCGCTTCCCTGTACAGGTTCATAGTTTGTTCCACTGTCGCTTTTCCTTTTGATCACATCAATCATACATTTCTTCATCTTGGCTACCGGAAGAAGACTTTTGCCCGGAATTCCCAGTCCAAACTGTGTTATATCTGTTCCTGCAATCACTCCAAATACCTTATCAATAAGATCCTGTGGAGTGTTCTTCCCTTCTGAAACCTTCATTTGAGCCACGGAGGGCAGCGCAAGCTTTCGCTGGGAAGTCTGGCTTACATAATATCCATATTTGGGGCGTGATTCTACCAGAGAACGGCTTTCCAGTTCCATATAGGCTTGTTTCACGGTATTCAGGCTTACATTGTATAATTTCTGGGCACTTCTCAGTGAAGGCAGCCTGTCTCCAAACTGCAGGGTTTCGCTTTTAATCTGCTCTGTGACAGAATTGGCTATTTTAAGGTACAGAACATCTTTAGACATAGAATCCGGGTTTTACGTAAATGTACAATTTTATCCTGTTTTTATTCAGGATTCAGCCAGCTGATCATACTGTTGATACTACTTTTTAACTGTTCCGGATCCTTGAAATTGGGCGTATTATTATTTTTGCAATATCGTTCAGCCCGGGAAGAAAAGTTTCTTTTTTCGGCTTCTGTCATTCTGCTTTTATCATAGATTTTAAACGATATATTTTCCTTTTCATCGATGATGAGACTGGCAAAAGCAATGACTTCCCTACCATTTTTAGCCAAAAGAAAAGGAAGTCCGAAATTCTGATCTGCTTTCTCTACATGCGGTGTTTCCAGAAAGATGTTTTTCAGCACCAACATATCTGATACATAAGCCTCAGCATATTGAACCTGCTTCTGATGTTGAGTGATTGTTTCCATATTTTCTTCTTTAGCTAAACAAAATTATGGAGTATTTAATGTTGGATACAGATACAGAACTATACAATATTATGGGTACAGATTTTTATCTAACCATTAGTACTTCTCGCAGATTAAACAGATTACGCAGATTTTATCCTGAATAGTTTCTCATTCACACCATGAATAATAACATAGGAATAAAAAAACAGACTGCTTCTTCTGAAACAGCCTGTTGCAACTATTTAAAGTTTCATGGTTATTGTTCTGCTTTTTTCAGGGCTTCTCTGATTCCTTCTAATCCATCTCCAAACTGGGCAAGCAGTGCCACAATCTGGGACATTCTATCATTTTCACCCAATCCTTTCAGGGTTTTATTTTTTACAAAGGTTTTCTTTATTTCATTCCATCGTTCGGTTTCTTCTTCTGAAAGAATTCCTATCAGCTCTTTCAGTTTCAGCATATTGGCTTCTGCTCCTGTTGTCAGCGTCTGAGATTCATTCTGATAATGATTCAGGACAAGCTGAGTAACTTCATGATCTTTCAGGATAGGCTGTATCTGTGTGATCAGTTTATTCATATTACGGTAAGATCCCTGTAGTTTGAATGGGGGCTCATTTCTGTAATCGTCTGACATAGCTGCAGAGGCAATATATTCTTTGTTTACTTTTAGCACCATATTTCGCACCCTGATCGTGTTTTTCAGTACTGCTCTGAAATCCGATATTTCACTGGAGCTGAAATTTCCTTTCAGGTTATCGGCAGGATTATCAGTAATCACACAATCATAGAGTTCATATAGGTTTTGCATTCCCGGATTCGTTAGTCTGGTCAGATATTCATTAGACATCAGCGCATTTTCAATAAGACTCAGGTCAAAAAGATCTGTTTTCGAACCGGATATTTCTCCCAGATTATAGGTATCTGAACGGTTGGCCAGCATGTCCGGAATTTTAAACTTTTCACCACTCTCCGTATAAGGGTTTCCTGCCATGACGAGGCAGAATCTTTTGGATCGGAGGTCATAAGTTTTACTTTCTCCGTTGTAGATCCCTTCAATCTTTCTCTGTCCGTCCGCAAGAGAGATGAATTTCTGTAAAAACTCTGGATTACAATGCTGGATATCATCAAGATAAAGCATGACATTGTCTCCCATTTCCAACGCAAGATTCAGTTTTTCAAGTTCTTGTCTCGCACCGGCATTTTTGGCTTCAGAAGGATCTGTTGATACAATATCATATCCTAATGATGGTCCGTTGATCTTCATAAAAACCAATCCCATCCGCTCTGCCATATACTCCATCAGGGTCGTTTTTCCATATCCGGGTGGAGATACCAGAAGAAGCATTCCCATTCTGTCTGTTCTCTTGTCTGATCCAGCTGTTCCCAGTTGCTTGGCAAGATTCGCTCCGATGAGAGGGAAATAGACATCATTGATCAGTTTGTTTCTCACAAATGAGCTTAATACCTGAGGCTTGAAAGTATCAAGCTTCAATGCTTTTTTCTTTTCATCCACCCAGTTGTATTTCAATTCCTGAAGACGTTTGTATTTAGGAACGGTAACCGTATTAAAATGACTAAGGCGGGATACAAACTCAAAGTAGTTAAGATGATATTCTGTCTCTTTTTCAAGGGACTTCAGCTCTTTTATGGCTACTTCATAAGCAATATGTCTGATATTTTTCGGATCAAACTTTTGAGTCATGATAAATGCTGCCACCTCCTGTACAATATCCTTGTTAGCCTCTGAATCAAAGGCCTTTACTGCGCTTTCCGCAATATAGTAACATGCCTGAGGGTACTGATACATCGCTTGCAACTGGCTGATAAATTCCAGGTCCTTACCTTTTTCCTTCAGTTCTTTCAGGAACAATTCATACAATGCTGCTGCTTTTTCTGAAATCAGGAAGTTTTCTTTGTCTTCCTGCTTCAGGTAGGTGGCAGCATTGATACAATCCGTTTCTTTAAAAATACCATGGGCTGATGCAAAAGATTTCACTTCTTCTGAAAGTTCTCTGCTTAAATACTCAAATCCCTGCTTTACAGTAAATGATTCAGAAATAATAGCGGCTGCTTCAAACTGTTTGGTATAATACTCTTTTTTCTCACTTTCCAGGAAAAACCAGAAAAGCTGTGCTAGTGATCTTTCCTCTGCTGTGAACCTCATCAGTCCCAGTTCATTGTGCATCTGCTGAAGTTTCAATACAATTGTCTCAGCATCTTTATCATGAATTCCTTTTACCAGTCCTTCTCCGAAATGCTCTGCTGTAAACTGCTGTACAGCTTTTTCGTTTTCAGTCTCTGAGGTTATTTCCCTGTGAGCGGAAAACACATTCCAGGCAAGATATTCAAATCTTTTTACCTTGTTATTTTCTGATACAAATTCCTGGTTCCATACTTCTTTGAATTCATCAGCTGTGAAGTTTAAAGATTCATAAAAGCTGGTTCCGGTAAGGTGATAGTAATATTGAGCATTTCTAAGCACCAAAGTAAGGTCCAGCTTCTGCTGATTGACTGCAAATTTATAATCTCCCAATGCAATAACGCTTTCCCCGTCTGCATAGATCTCTTTTTTATCTTTCAGTTTCCTTACTGCTTCCTGCTGCTGGGTTTTTAACAATGTCTGAATTTCTTCCGACTTTGCTGAATCTTCCAGTTCTGCAAGCTGTCTGGAGAGATCTCTCACTTTCTCCACCATCAGATCGGCGGCAAAATAGCCATTGATCTCGTTTTCAGAGTTAAAAGATTCTGCTTTGGTCTGCACAGATTTCAGGATTCTCCGGGCAGCATCAAAAAGGTTCTGAGTCCTTTTATTTCTTGCTTCCGTAAGCTGTACCCTTTTATTCTGAAAATGTCCGTAAACTTCTTCTCTTTTATTTCCTATCTGCTGGATAAATTCTTCGAAATCAATAAATTTCGTTTCCATTTCTTCCAGTTGAATGGAAAGTTTCGTTAGATATTCATCACATTTTTCAGGGGTTTGTGAAAGTTCCAGAAAATTGATCACAGATTGGTCAAATAGTGTAATCTGCGCCTGAAAATCTGAAGCCAGTTCTGTCCCTGAAATTTCTCTTTTTCTTTTGCTGAGTTCCAGTCTTTCCTGATTCAGTCTGGCAAAAATCAGAGAGATATTTTCAATAATCTGGGTAGACTGGGATGTATCTTCAATTTTAAGATTATTAACGATATCCACCAATAGTTCCAGCTGGCCGGAAAGGGTATTGATATTTTCTTCAATTACTCTGGCATCAATTGCTTTCTGCAGGCCACTAATATCTTCGGAAATCTGCTGTGCTCTTTCTTCGTATGGCAATAATGCTCCTTCCTGAAGCAAAAATTCCACACAGGCATTTGACAGTTCCGTATAACGGTCTGCAAGGGATTTTTCTAATCTATCCAGCAAAGCTGTGTCTGCATATTTAAGCTCTCTTGCACCTGTCACTTCTCCTCTTAAAGCCCTGATCTGAGAAAGAGCATCAATATATTCTGTAAGCTGAGAATAATGTAGCCTTTTAGTATCATCCAGAATTTTATCACAGGACAACTTTATTTTTTCTAAAGTTTCCTCTGTATTCTTCCTTTGTTCTACTACTTTTTCATATTCATTGATGGCAGAATGGGCAATTGCCCTGATCTCCTTCAATGGCTGATCCAGCTTTTGAACTTCTTCTTCGCCAAGGAAATAATAAGTATCCAGAATAAAAGTAGAGAGCTTTACGATATCATCATACAATCCACTGTAAGAGTCTTTTTTGTTCAGAAGCGTAATCAGCTCCTGACTCTCTGCCATTACTCTTACAATATCCTTATTCCCTATCTTGTAAAGTAAGCTGTCTGCTTTTTCCAGATTGGGCATAAGTTCCCTGGAAAAGGGAGTCTGCCAGATCTGGGCCAGGTGGTGTTTGGTTGTTTCGATACTTTCTCTCAGATAAATCAGCTTTCCATCATTGAGAAACGTAAATCCACTGCATCGGATGGGTGTTTCAATGGTTTGGGTGATGATATTATACGAGATCAGCTGATAATTGTTGGTCTTATCATCGTAGAAAACATATAAAAAATTTTCTCCGTTGGGCTCTGCAACAGTTTTCAGGTAGTAAAGCCTGTTCTGATCCTGAGAAATGACTTTTAATCCTCCTGTCTGAAGGGCATATCCGTTTGAAAATAATACGCCTTGATTTTCCGGAAGCAAAAGCCCTGAATATTTAAGGGCATCTGCTCTGGAAACAGTCTTTTCCTTATGATTATAAATAAAGTAACGTTCTGTTTCCTGATAAGGCTTTATTTTAAACAAAACAAGATTATCCAGATCACAGAAATGAATCTCGGCATCATCCAGATTCTGATCTTTGTGAATTACATCTTCGGAGTAGATTCCTTTTCCGGTATCTGTATTGTCTTCTACTTTGATGGTAATATCTCCACCGATGCTTTCTACAAAAACTTTATCTGCTAAAGAAATATGAGGATGTTTTCCCGACCGCTGCATATCTCTCGTTGCTTTTGTCCATATAAAGCCATGCTGCTGAGGATACGAAGTTTCAGATGCACTTCTTGAGTCTACATAGACCAGTTGATTCTCTTTGATCAGCCATTTAAAGGCTTTGATATCTGTAGTACTTTCTGACAGCTGGAAGACCATATAAAGATAGTTTTCCGTGAAGGTAAATCTGGCAAAGAAAGTATTTCTGTAATATTTGTAAAGGTTTTTAAACTCATCAATGAAAACCTCATCGTTGATCAGGGTATGATCCTGAGGCTCAAATCGGTCATTATTAATTGTATATATTGAAAAAACGTCCGAAATATTGATTTCCGTCTGAAGTCCCAGATGTGCATTAGACCCAAATATCAGGAGATCACCCAATGAATAGATATCTTTGGCAATACAGCTGTGATCCGTTGAAATTCTTTCATTGGCAACGAGTGAAAAATCTACTCCACCAAATATATTTTTACGGCTTTCATTAAGCTGCTGAAGTCTCTGAACCAGATCATTCTTCTGCTCATTTAAACGGTTCTGAATAATTTCGTAAGTTCCGGAATTAAGTTGTTCTGACATCGTTTTTGTTTAGGTTGTCATGACTGCTGTATCACAGCAGTTCTTTGTATAACTTGTGGTACTTTGAAAATTTTTTTGATATAAACCTTATAGGTTTTGAAAACCTATAAGGTTTGAGGTTTAGAATCTCTTATAGTATCTAAAGCACTCTTGCATTACATATGATTATTGTTCACAGGTTTGTGTTCCACTCCCAGATGTTTTGCCATGTCCATCGCTCTTTCCAGAATTCCTTTTTCCTGTTGATTGGCAACGCCATTCAGTTTAAAGATCAAAGAAGCAATACTCATATTTTTGATGTCATCAGAGGAGATTTTGTATTTATCTACCATTCCCATCACTTTTCCAATGATGTTTTCCCCATCGCCCAGAAGATTTTCTTTTACAATCTGTGCATTTTCGCTGTGGCTGATGAATTTGTCCAGTCCTTTTCCTGCCGAAACCTGCCTGATAACGTTGTCAAAGAAAGTATTATCTCCTCCTACGATATCAATTTTTGCAGATTTGAAGGCTTCTGCCAATACCATAGACTGAGCTTCTGCGATATCTTTCTGAATAGCGATCTGAGCCAGTTCCACATCTTTTTCTTTGGCAAGCTGAAGACGGAATTCTTCGTGGTCTTTTCCGGCATCGTTCAGTTTCTTCATGGCTTCTGCCTTCTCTGTAATTCCTGCTGCTTCTGCCAGTGCTTTTTCTTTGATTACTTCTGCCTGAGCGATTCCTTCTTTTTTGTTGGCATCTGCTTTTTTCTCAATCACTGTAGCTTCTGCGACTCCTTGTCTTTCTGCCGCGTCTGCTTTTGCATGCATCACCTGAGCTTCTGATAGTCCTACAGTTGCTTCTTCTTTTGCTTTGGCATCTGCAATAATCTTGCGTGCTTCAGCTTCTTTTTCAGCAGCATCTCTTTTTGCCTGTGCTTCAATGACATATTTCTGAGCATCTTTTTCTGCGGCCAATCTGCGGGATTCTGCGGCTCTTGTTTCTTCGATCAGTTTTTTCTCTGCCTCCTGAGTGGCTACGGTAATTTCTACCTGTTTGTTCCTTTCTGCCGTTTTAAAGGCTTCCAGGTCCTTGATTCCCTGTTGTTCTTCCACTACGGTTTTCTCCATGGTCAAACGCTCGCGGATCGCATCCTGAATACTTTTCTTCTCCAGTTCTATTGCTTTCTCTTTTTCAATCTGAGCAAGAGAGACAATTCTTTCTCTTTCTGTAGCTTCAAGTGCTTTATCTTTTAATACTCTTTCTGTTTCTACCAGATCAGCACGTTCTTTATTTTTAGCAGCAATTACGACCTGACGCAGTTTATTTTCTTCTGCAATCTGAAGTTTTTCTTCTGTAGCAATACGAACTGTTTCATATCTCAGACGTTCTTCTTCTTCTACTTTCAGAATTTCTGCATTTTCACGTGCTTTAATATTGGCTACTTCTCTTTTTTGAGATTCTTCTTTTTCTGCCAGCTGTTTTTCAAGCTCCAGAATGGCTTCCCTGGCTTCTACATTTTGTTTGGTAATGGTTTTTTCTTCATCACGGCGAACCTGATTGGCTTTAATATTTTGGGTAGCTGTAAGTTCGGTGATTTTCTTAATTCCTTCTGAATCAAGGATATTGTCTTTATCCAGTTTATCAATAGAAGTCTGCTCAAGGTAGTCTATAGCACAGTCATCCAGCACATATCCGTTCAGATCTGTTCCAATGATATCAAGGATTTCCTGACGGAACTCGCTTCTGGCTTCATATAATTCTGTAAAATCAAATTTCTTTCCTACTGTTTTAAGAGCTTCTGAAAATTTAGCTTCAAAAAGTTCACGTAATGTCTGGGCATCTGAAGCACGCTGACAACCAATAGTTTGCCCTACATTCACAATATCATCTACTGATTTGTTGACACGGATAAAAAATGCCACCTGAATATCTGCTCTCATATTGTCTTTGCAGATTAATCCTGCTCTTCCCTCTCTTGAAATCTCCAGTTTTTTTACGGAGATATCCATAGATTCCATACGGTGGATAATAGGAATGACAATACCGGCATTAAAGAAGACTTTTGTACCTCCATAACCAGTTCTTAAAATAACGATTCCCTGAACAGTTTTTTTATACATCGATAAAATCCAGAAAATCAATCCGATTGTTGCTACGACGGCAACAATAATTCCAGCAATTAAAGGTAAGTTCATAGTTTTATAAGTTTATAGTTTATATAGATGTGTTTTTTTGTTTTTTTTATAAGAACCGGAAGATGATATCCAGGATATAATTTAGCAGGATCAAAAAGACAGTTAGCATGGTTATTAGTTTTTTATTTTAATATCTCATTGAGCGTTGTACGTAGTAAATCCTTTTTTCCGGCTCTTCATCTACAATCATGACACGCGCTCCGTGTTCAAGCTTACTTCCGTCTTTACTTCTCACCATCAGCGTCATAGGATCGCTTCCGATAAAGAGTTCCATCATTCCTATTTTATCATCCTGAATACTGGATTTTAAGCGTCCTTCTCTTCCTAAAAAGGCATATGACAGCTCACCTTTGTGATTAATTTCTTTAAAAAAGGGATTCAGGGGTTTTAAAATTATTTTTGTTAACAGCATTCCTCCAATCATTAATGGAAAGAGAATCAGTACTCCTGCCCAGGTAGGAAGGGGAATGAAATAATTCAGATAAAATGAGCCCAGCCATGTAATCAGCAATGATAGTGTAAGAAAATACGTCACCGGAACGATATCCAGATTCAGAAATTTCAGGAAATGCATCCATGCTGAAGGATCATGATCAGGTGCGTGAAGATGACCATCCGGAACGTCTATATCAGCATCGGTATCCAGATCGGAATGAATCCCGACATCGATATCCAGCCCGGTAAGAATGGTGAATAACCAATAGACCACCGAAAGCGCCAGAAGGACAGTCAGCACCGTATTTACCGGAGAAAATGCTACATTTAAAAATTCCTGAAAGGTCATATATTAGCCTTTTTTAAGTGTTTCTTTTAATCTGTTTAAAGCCTCTTCAGCTTTTGTATCGCTATTGTTGACGATGGCATCAATCTCTTCATCAATACTTTTTCCTGATTTTGAAAGATCAGAATAAGCTTCTGCAAGGGCTTCCTGCTGTACAACACGATCTTTCAGCTTTTCCAGCATACTAACTGTACTTCCGGTATCCATCTGGGTCATCTTCTGGTTGATATCTTTGGTGGCTTCACTTACCTGAACTCTTGCCTTCAGGGTTTTCAGTTCATTTTCCCACTTGGCAATACTTGATTTCAGATGATTGATATTTCCCTGCATTTTTTCACATTCATCATACAGCTTTTCGTGTTCTTTCTGAAGGTCTTTTGCATTTTCCAGTGAAGATGTCTGTCTTTTCAGGGCTTCTTTAGCAAGACGGTCTGCTTCTGCGGCTTCCACTTCACCATTTTCTGCTTTCTGAACAATCACTATGGCTTTGTTATAATAATCATTGGCAGTCTGCTGCTCTGTTTCTGCTTCATTTTTTTTGCGTATGGCAAGCGCTTTCAACTGGGCAAGTGCTTCTATACTTTTCGCCAGCTGTTCTTTCATTTCACGGATTCCCTGCTCCGTTAGGTTAATTGGGTCTTCAAAGCTATCGATCACAGAATGGATCTCTGCTTTTCCTATTGTTAACAATCTTTTAAAAATGTTCATTTTAAATATCTTTTGTGAATTACTTACTCATTTCAAGCATTTCTGTTGTAAATTCCCCCACAAGAATTCCTAAAGAATTGATGGAAGCCATCACTTCGTTTTGCGCCATATTATCGGTTGGTAATGTATCTCTGAAAATCACTCTTCTACCTGTTCCATCCAGTACAAATGCTCCGTGAACAATGTCTCTGTTTTTCTGAAGCAGTCTCAGGAATATTTTCTCGGATGGGTTTTTGATTTCAAAAAGAAACTGTTCCATAATCAGAATAGAGTCTGATATTATAAGGATCATGTTTTTTATCCCGTTGGATTCTTTTTCAATGATTAAGATTCTCTGAGCTTCATCTTCCAACGTGATGTTAAACTCATAATCTAACAACCACTCTTTGACCGTTCTGAATATTTGATTTCTCATGATGGCTGGTTTAGTGTTTTATTTTTCGTCTACACAAATATAAAATAAAAATCCCAAAATGCAAATATTATTAGCAATTATTTATTTCAGATTCTCTATCTTTGCAAAAAAGATTAGACAAGATGAGCTTCTTTGGAACTAATATTAAAAAAATAAGACAGGTTAAAGGACTGAGCCAAAAGGCTTTTGCCGATTTATTTGATTTAAACAGAGGAGTAATAAGCTCTTACGAAGAAGGGCGTGCCGAGCCTAAAATAGAAACTATATTAAAGGTCGCTAATCATTTTAATCTTAATCTTGATAAATTACTCACCGAAACCTTACAGGTAAACCAGTTAGTAAGTGTTTCAGACATTGATCAGCTGATGCTTTTCCCGGAATTAGCCATTCAAAATAGTAAAGAAGCACAGCTCAACACAGAAAAAATCAGTCTCAACGAATCTGTTGTGCAAAAAATATTAGCATCCGTTGATCTGGTTTATGAATTTACCACTGAAAAAGCTTTGCTTGCCCCGTATCAATATGGTGATATTTTATTTCTTAATAAAGCGGATCTGAAAACAGAATCCGGCAACAGTCTTCTTATTTATCAAGATGAAAACCTTTCATATCTATCTGATAACCAGAAAACAAACAAACAAAACCCAGAGTATTATAAAATTGTTGGATACGTTTCTATGCGTGAGAAAAATATTTTTGCCAGCATTTTCGAAAGACTGGAAAATCTTGAAAAGAAAGCCGGGAGCAAAATAAAATAAAGAGGTGCATGGCTGCATTATTACAATAAAAAATCAAAATTATTCCTTTTTCATTTCATTGTAAAAATGCAAAAACTAAACTTTTGTGTAGTAGGAGTTCTCCTCCATACCTATATTTTTGTCTAAAATATAAATAATGGAAGAGCAATACTCCCGAAACAGGCTATATGTAAAAGAAGAGGAGCAAAAGATTATCAAAGATTTTTCTATATTACTTGCCGGATGCGGTATTGGAAGTAATATAGCAGAATGTGCCTTACGTTTTGGTTTTGAAAACATTACACTCGTGGATGGCGACACCATTGAATTATCTAATCTGAACAGGCAGAATTATACCTACCAGGATATTTCTTCTTATAAAGCAGAAACTTTATATCACCGATTGAAAAGCATTAATCCGAATGCCAATATCCGTTTCCACAGTGAGTTTATTACTAAAGACAATGCAGAAGAAATCATCGGAGACCATCATATTGCTATCAATGCGCTGGATTTTTCCACGGAAATTCCAATTATTTTCGACAAGATGTGTCAGGAAAAAAATATCCCTGTTCTCCATCCTTATAATCTGGGCTGGGGAGCATTGGTGATGGTCATCAGCGAAAGTATGGGATTAGAATCTTTGCAGAAAGATGAAGAAGTCTTTAATGAATTAAATGTTGTTCAGTACGTATCCAGCCATATGAGATACTGGGGAAATCCTCAGCAGTGGCTTGAAGATATTGTAGAAAGCTATATTAAAGAAAACAAACAGCTTCCTCCTCCGCAATTATCAATCGCTTCATTTCTTGCAGCAGCAAGTTGTGTAAAAATTGCTTTCAATATTGCAACAAATCAACCTGTAAAAAAGTTCCCGGAATTTTATTTAACAACTGTCAATTAACCAATTAGCAGCTATACGCAACCTTTTCATTATACTTTATCATTAGCATGTAGCCTCCTCTTTTGGAGGCTATATCGCTAAGGTCGGTTTCGCAAAGGGTTTCGACCCTTGCTATCTGATCTTGTACTGATTTTATACTACCGAGTTCATCATCAAACCATGCAATCGTTTCAATAGCATTTCTGATAATTGCAGTTAGATCCTGAAAACTATCTCCGGAAATATCAATATGATCAATATAGTTTTGCAGTCTTCCTCCTTGCCTGTATTGAGGATAATTTTCCAGTCCCATAAATGCAAGCATCCATTCTCTGTGATACTTTCCTAATGTTTTGGTTATCCCGATATAATCTGCAATAAGCTCATCATGAAGGTTATTGGAAGCACAGCCATATCTCTTTAAGGTATACAGATGAGTACATTCATGCTCAAGTCTTATAGAGCAGGAATATGCTTTCCATTCATCTTCTGAAAGCCCAAGATCTGCAGCCCGGATATTACTGTAAGGTTTTGTGCTTACCACTATTATCTTGTCTTTGTAAAGCTCCGGATTGGGTAAAATATTTCTGGAAAACTCATTATTCCAGCTGTTTGAAGGGCAATTTTCCATCCATTCTTTTTTTAAAGAATGAATTCTTGCCCAGTTATTGATCCCATTGGCAAGAAATGCTCCCATAGACGCAGGAACCGACGTTGGATTATTTTTATAGAGAAGACTTTGTGCTATGATAACAAAATCCTGGCTGTCGCTTATTGAAATTACCGGAATAGTTCCTGAAATGTCTCTGTGCAGCTCAATTGATATCCCATCAGGATTATTCAAGAGCAAATGTGACTGCAAATTTTTAAGAGCATTTTTTCCTTTCAAAACAGCATTGATATAATCTTCTGTTTTATTTATTTCCGTCTCTATCGGAAAGTATAGTTGAGGATAAAAGTCTTTTAAGATCTGAAAATGGGACGCTTCAGTTTTTTGAAGATAATATTTCCAGAATTCCACACATGAACTTTCTTCAGAATCTACTGTTCTCAATCTCTCTGAAGAAAATTTATTTTGCAGATAGGTTTCAAGTTTTTCTATATTTTTAAGTACAGACATATATTCTATTTGAGCTTTAAGCGATCTGCCTTTTTGCCAATTGAGAGAAAAGTCCTTCAAGCTCCATCAGCTCATCATAGGTTCCGGTTTCAACAATCGTTCCTTTATCCATCACATAAATACGGTCTGCATTTTTAATCGTACTTAATCTGTGGGCAATGATAATACGGGTTGCCTGAAGTTTATCAAGACTTTCTGAGACAATATTCTGGGTTCTGTTATCCAGCGCACTGGTAGCTTCATCCATAAATAACAATCTTGGCTTATGAACAATTGCTCTCGCAATCATAAGACGTTGTCTTTGTCCTCCTGAGAATGTTCCTGCTCCTTCACTTACAACAGTATGCATTTCCATAGGCATTTTTTTGATGTCTTCCTCCATGCCAGCCATTCGTGCTGCTTCCCAGGCATCATCTAACGTTAATTCTGAATTTCCTACAATGTTTTGATAGATACTTCCGGACATTAAAGATCCATTTTGTAATACGACACCGATCTGCCTTCTAACCAACTCTTTATTCATTGAATCAAAAGAATCGCCATCAAAATAAATAGATCCCAGCTCAGGATATTCAAAGCCTAAAAGCAATCTCATAATGGTAGATTTCCCTGATCCTGAAGCGCCTACAAAGGCAACCATTTCACCTGGTTTAATTTTAAAAGTAACATTATTCAGGACCAGTGGCTGATCTTGATTATATCTGAAGGAAACGGAATTCATTTCTATATCTCCGGCCAGTTCTCCCGGATCCACACTTTGTTCTGCAGATTCCGTTTCTTCTTCCAAAATAGGTTTTACTCTTTCATACAGAGTAACAACATTGAGAGAGGTTATTAAGGCCATGCTCAGCTTCAGGCTGTCATTCAGGAACTGATTAAATGCTGTAATGAATGCCATAAACGCTCCTACTGTTAACATCGCAGTTGCGGTATCAGAATTAAGCACTGTATAATACAAGAAAGAAAAAAAGAAAATGCTGGTAAGAAGCGGATAAGAGGCGTTAAATGTTTCCACAAAGTTCTGATAACTTCCTGAAACAAAACCTAATTTTTTAAGCTTGGAAAACTTATCTGCCCAAAGAGCGAAAACTCTTTTTTCTCCTCCTGTTATTCTAATTTTAGAGATACCGGATAAAAACTCAAACAGAAATCCTTGTATTTCTCCCTGATATTTGGAAACTTCTCTATCATATTTCAATTTCAAGCAGCCAATAGTAATCATAAAAATAATGGCAATAAGGCCTAATATTACACCTATCACCGCTAGTTTTGAATCATAATAAAAGAGAAGCGCAAGGTTCACAAAAGAAAATGCCCCACTCAATACTGCTGTCATCAGTGTGCTTGAAACAATCTGACGGATTGCATTGATGCTTAAAACTCTGTTGGTAAGATCTCCTGCACTAAACTTTTTGTAAAATGTAACAGGCAACCTCAGCATGTGGTCCATAACACCTGCTTGTAAATTAATACTGGATTTGGTTTCCAGTCTTTGCTGCAGAACTCCTTTAGCCAGATTTAATCCAGCTGTTATCATGGCCATCATAATCATAATGGAAAAGATTTCGACATGAAGAGATCTGTCTGCTGTAGGAATGACATCATCATACATCATTCCAGATAAGATGGGTACTAATAAACCCATCATACTTCCCGCTAAGGCAGCAAAAATTAATAATTTGGCATCTTTTCTGACTCCTTTTGTAGCGAAACGGGCTACTTTCTTTATAGAATTCATTTTTCCGTCAAATCCAGAGAAGAACATATAGCCAATTGGCTCTAATGTTTCGGCAATCTCATTATTAACGGTGGATTCTATACCTGTAGATAAGTTTTTTATAATATAGCTGTTGGATGTTGCCTGCAATAAAGCTACCGGTGTTTTATCTTTTTTAGTAAATGCTAACAGATGTCCGTTTTCATCTTTCCACCAGGTTCCCCTCAGGATAATTTTCCTTATTCTTATTTTAGAACTTTTGGCTATGGCATATAATTGATTCGTAACACTATTTTCGTAAGATTCTATATGTTTGGGCTCATCCATTTTAAATCCGGACTGCTCACCGATTAACCGACAGGTAGAAAAAAGAATATTTTTTTTATTAAATAGGGTTGAATTCTGGATGTGAACCTGTTCATCATTACCTGCTACTATAGACCTTATTTTCTGCAATGTAGCCCTGATTCCCTCTTCTTCTATTAAAAGTTTTTCATGAAAATGTTTACTTTCTTCCTGTTTCTGAGTCTCTATAATGGTATTAAGCTGGTTGTAAAAATGTTCTTCCAGTTTTGTTAATGAAAGCAAAAAATAAATTTCATCCTGAAGGACTTCTCTTGTACTTAATACCTTTACTTCAGCATCATCACTTAGCGCTTTGACCCACAGTTTATTAGACACCGGAGTAAGAAATCCCGGAAGTTTATCATAACTGATATTTGTACTTTCTGCATATATGTTTACTTCGCCTTTCAAAATATGGATCCAATTAATTCCACTTGACGGGAAGGCAACACTATTTTTTTCTAATGGAGTTATTTTATAATCATCCAATGCCTTGTAAACTCTGGGGCTATTGCTGTTGCATACGATAGAAGTTGTTTTTGAGATCCACCTGTTCATCATATTCTTTAAAAAGAAATGATCCATCTCCAGTAGGTTGCTTTTATCAATAGGCAGCAGCCTGGCATCATTTGAAAAGGCAATAAGCCTTGTGTTATTTTCAATATTGCTTTCTGTTAACAAGCTGAATATTATTTCTCCTTTCTGCACTGTGTAAAAGTGCTTTAACGGGATAAGATAATTCCCCTCTTCATCAACTTTAGTATAGAATACATTTACCTCACCGGAAAGTACCATCCAAAATTTGTTGATATCATTCAGGGTAAAAGGGTTTTCAACATTTATATATATCTTTTCTTTTACGGGCATGGTATTAGATTTTATTTCGTTTCAATTAATTTGGAGTAAGCACCATTTCGTTTCATCAGTTCATGGTGTGTTCCTCTTTCTACAATTTTTCCATATTCCATTACAATAATCTCATCACAATCAATAATTGTACTCAGCCTGTGAGCCACAATCAGACAGGTACACCCTCTTTTTTTAATATTATCCATAACGACTTTTTCTGCTGTAGGATCTAAAGCGCTGGTGGCTTCATCCATTATCAGAATCGAGGGATTGGTAGCCAGGGCTCTTGCAATTTCCAAACGTTGTCTCTGTCCGCCGCTAAAATTGGATCCTCCTTCTAAAACAGAGCTGTCATAAGCATCACTTCTGGATGCAATTACATCATGAATCGCAGCATCTCTGGCAGATTGAATAATACTTTTATCAGATATTGTGGTATCCCAAAAAGAAATATTTTCTTTGATTGTCCCATTGAAAATGAGGACGTCCTGATCTATTACCGCTAATGATTCTGTAATAATATTTCTTGGTATTTCTTCTTTATTTTTTCCATCAAGCAAAATTTCGCCTGTCCAGGGTTTGTGTAATCCGGATGCTATTTTAGCAACTGTTGATTTTCCACTTCCTGATCCTCCCACCAGGGCAACTCTGTTTCCGGGCTTTAACTTTAAGTTGAAATTCTCTATAAGAGCGGGTAATGTTGTATTATAACCAAAGGTGACATTTTTCATTTCAAAATACCCCACCAGCTTATTGTCCATTTCAGTTTTAACTACAGGTGTTCCACCATGAACTTCTTTAAACTGATCATCCACTTCATAATTGATAACATCATCTATTCTGTTCATATCACTTTCTGTTTCGTGCAGCATTGCTCCTACAGAAATCAACTGATTAACCGGTGAGATAAAATTGCTCATCAGGTAGGTGAAAGCTACCAATGCACCAAGAGTCATCTCTCCGTCCATAATCCTTAATGCTCCTACTCCTAAAATTAATGTAGTGGTAAGGGAGGTAACAAGCGGAGGAATTGCATTAAGCCTGATAGTCAGCCATCCAAGTTCTTGTTGTGCATTCATTACTTTTGCAAGATATCCTACCCAATTGGTAAAAAAATCATTTTCTCTTCCGGATGCTTTCAGGGTCTCAATCATACTGATTCCAGATGTTGTAGTTCCCAGTAACTTACCATTTTCATTACTCAGACGTCTGTTACCATCTTTTCTTGCGGTAGAAACATATCTTAGCACCAATACATTGATTCCTGCCATAAAAATCCCTATCAGAGTCAAAGGAATATCATAGGAAAACATCAAAAAGGCATAAAAAATGACTACAATTACATTCAGTGCGGCATTGGCAAGATCTCCACTTAATAATTTGGCAACTTTATCATTAAGAGAAACTCTATTCCCAATTTCTCCGCTATAACGTTGGGTAAAAAAGACGATTGGTAAATGAAATACATGCCACAAAAATTTGCTGGAAGTGGTAAGGGCGAGCTTTGTTTCCAACTTCAAAAGATAATATTGCTGGATATATACCAATACAGAGTTCACTATTAAAACACCTCCCATAATAAGAAGTAATGGCATCACAAATCCTGAATATCCATTAATCAAATATTTATCTATAAATATTTTGATAAAAGATGGGATAACCAACCCTGGAATCACCAGGAATAGGCTGGCTAGTATAAGATAGATAATACTCAGCTTAGAATTGGTTATTCTGGCTGCTAAAGAAGACATTAATCCTCTTTTTTCGTTTCCTTTTTCAAATTTTTCACCTGGATTAAAGGTAAGTACTACCCCTGTATAAGCTTCATCAAACTCATCATGAGTGACCTGATATCTTCCCTGTGCAGGATCACTTAAATATACTTTTTTCTTTGTAAACCCTTCTAAAACCAAAAAGTGGTTGAAATTCCAAAAGATAATAGAAGGGGTCTGAATTTGCATTAATTTCTCAATGGATTTTGAATATCCTTTTGCTTCAAGCCCGAATTCTTTGGCTGCTTTGATAATATTGGTTGCTTTTAATCCGTCTCGGGATACTCCGCAGGCAATTCTTAATTTTTCCAGTGGAACAAATTTACCATGATGTCCTAAAATAATACTTAATGCCGCAGCTCCGCACTCTACACTTTCCATCTGCAAAACTGTAGGAACTTTTACAGGCTTTGCCAGTTTTCCTATCACAAAATTTGTATTCTTTTCCATCCGTAAAACTCGATTATTAGTATAGATCAAAAAACTTCTTAAATGCTGGAACTACAATAGTAGCGGGGGGTTCCTGTTTTATTGTAATTTTCCCATTACATGATGTTCCTTCTTTTATTGAAATATTGGGTCCTTTGGCAGAAGTCCATTTGAAACCGCTATAGGATTTAGGATCCTTCTCAAATTCTACATGAACTTCAAACAGAGGTCCTGAGGATAATAACCCTTTAGCCAGCTGATCATTTTTTACTGAAGTCATCATCCCTCGTTCAGTAATAGGGAAGTCAGAAACATAGGTTACTTTTCCTTCCATAAATCCATACTCCTGAGGTTGTACAGTAGAAGGAACAACAAGGGCTTCCATTCCTTTCTTAATTTTTTTTCCATCCTGAGAAGGGATGTATAATACTCCTTTGAGTACGGCAAAGTTTTCCGTCCCTTTATTTTTCAATTTAAATAATGGTGTTCCTGCGCCTACAACTCCTCCTGCATCCGTTAAAACTTCCACAACTTCTCCGTCATAAGGGCTTTTAATTTTATTCTGAGTTTCATATCTTTCTGATAAAAACTGAAGATTCCTTTCTGCTTCTGAAATACGCTGATTTTGCAATGTAATTTTTTGTTGCAGATCAAAACCCAGATTATGCTGCTGGCTTGATGCTTCGGCCATTTGTCCTTTTAATCTTTCTATTGTGTTTTTTGAGGCATCGATCTGTTGTTTCGTACCAGCTACCTGAGATTTTATAATGAGTCCTTTATTCAGTAGGTTATTCTCAGACTCCAGTTGGCTGTAAAGGAAGGCGAGTTTTTTCTTTTCAGCCTCTATTTCTCCCTGAATACTAACTCTGTTCTGGTTAATTAACTTTCCTTCAAGCTGATTTCCCTGACTACCATATGCCATTAGTTTTCCCATCTCAAATTTTCTATCTGAGAGTACGGCCTTGGCATCTTCGATTTGCTGATAAAGCTCGGGCTGCTGAATAGTAGCAATAATATCTCCTTTTTTCACATCATCCCCGATAGAGACATGAAGTTTAACAAGCTGACCCTGAGAGGTAGCAACTACTTCATGTACTTCTCCTCCAAGGACCACTCCGGTAGCATCCAATTTTGTTTTTACGGTACCCATTACTGCCCAGCAAATTCCTGTTACTAATGCAATAAAAACCGTAAAAAGGGCAATCCAAGCTTTTGGTCCCGTAACTTTTATGAGCTGATCTAATTTCTCCGGAGTAGATAGTTTTTCTAATGCCGACTTTCTAAAAAACCCTGCTGACATAATTTTAATATTTAATAATTAGCTATGTTTGGTATCGTGTAAAAAACATTCTGACTTAAAGTAAATCCTTTATCTCCCTGAGATATCAATGTTCCTGTTTCATGTCTCAGATTAATAATGGCATTGGCAAATTGCTGATACGCCTGGAGATATTCCAATTCTGAGGATGTAAGCCTTTCCTGAAATAAAATGACGTTGAGAATTGTTGTGAGCCCTGCCTGCAACTTTACCTGTTCGTTATTAAAAGCATCTTTGTAAGAATTAAGCGCTTCTTTTGCTCTTTCTAACACAACAACACTGTTATCAAGTGTATTGATAGCATTACTGATGTTCAGCTCAATGTTCCTTTGCAGATTATCATTTGAGATTTTCTGATCATTCAAGGCCACGAGACTTTTAGCATAATTTCCTTTTGCCAGGTTATTATTGACAGGAAAAGTAAATGTGAGCTTAGCACCAGCGCCTAAATTCCTTCCTTCATTATTAGTGAATGAAGAAAATGTTTTATCTATTCCATTTCCGGCAATGGCACTCCCATAGAAAACAAAACCGGTAAGATCCAATTGGGGCTTTGTATTGTTTTCTGCGAGTTTATACTGCATTTCCAAAGCATCAGAAATTTTTTCGACAGCTTTGAGATCACCTCTTTTTTCTTTAGCTATTTTTATCAGACTACTTCTGTCAAGTCCTTCTCTGTATTGGGATTCAGCAATAGCGGGAAATTCATTGGAAGGAGCATCCAGCTGGAGACTTTCTTCATTACTTAATCCAATTACACGTCCCAGATTTATCCTTGCTGCATACAAATTTTGTTCAGCAAGAGCGGTCAGTTTTTCCTGATTAGAAAGGTCTGCATTTACCTGGGCTAAATCTCCGGCAGGTTTTTTATCTGCTTTTATAAGCTCTCTTGTAACGTCCATTACATTTCTTACCCGGCTTTCATTTTCCTTATAAATTTCTAAACTTTTATAAGCCAGATAGTAATTCCAGTACGCTTTACCTATTTGCAGAACGGTATATGAATTATTAAATTCATTATTGCTTTTAGTATTTTCTATATACAGCTGCGAAACTCTTTCTGACAGAGTAGTAACTTCTTTACCTCTTCCCCTTAATAAAGGTTGTGTCAATGAAAAATTGACAGACCCCAGGTGATTTCCCCAGAAAGGTCCAACAAGTTGGTTAAAGCTGTCATAAGGAAAGTTATTATTATTAAAACCATATTTAAGACTTATGTCTGTTATTTGCCCTGTTCTTAATTTTTTACGTACTCCGGCTGAAAAATCCAGGGTGTTTGTCTTTAAAAATTTATCTACGTACTGATTTCTTGTATCAGCATCGAAAAGCGTGTATCGGTTATGTTTAACAGAAAGTTCAGAAAACAGATTGATATCAAATACGCTTCTCTGGATCTGAAAATCACCTTCTGCATCCTGGATCGTATAACCACTTCTGATGATGTCCGGGTTTTTTTCAAACGCAATATTCGAAATGGTTACCAAATCGCTGCTTATCTTTGACTGTCCATAGAAATTAGTGATCCCGATCCCTGTAAATAATAAACAGATAAATTTATAAAGTCTCATTTTAACAATGAATTAATTCTAGAATTAAACTTCTGAAAATCTGTGAAGTATCTGTCCAAAACGAGCTCCTGCATTGGCAACACCATCCAATACATTCATGTCTATAAGGTCTTCCTCCTCAGGATTCCCATACCCTAACTGGTCTGTTGTTTTACGTAATCTGTTCGAAAGAAATAATGCCAGTGCGTAATAGAAATTGGATCTGAATTCAGGATTTTCTGCCATTCTGGAACTTATTGTATCACGAGAAATCTGATATATTACCGATGGCCTCGTTACCACCACAGAAACGGATGGCGGCCTTGATTCCAGAAAAGACATTTCTCCGACAATTTCTCCTGCTTCCAGGGTCGCAATACTGTCTCCATTGCTGTTATCTGCATATATGGATAACTGCCCTGATAAAACAATAAATAAACTATCTATTGATTCACCTTTATTAATCAGTGTATAGCCAATGGGTAGTTCTAATTTACTTCCATTATGAATCATCCATTCCACATCTCTGTCATTTAATTGACCTAAGAAAAAAAGTACTCTTTTCATAATTATATTTCTTTTACGGTTATGCTAAATTATTTTGTTTTACGCTGATAGTTTCGCCAAAAAAACTGCTATTCCTGACGTTTATTTATTTTTTGCAAAGAATTATACAATCCTTTATAATCTGTTATCACACGATTGTTACTCTCCTCTGTCGATTTAATCTCTTCCTCCTTATTCATCCTCTGGGGTTTTACCGGGATGTTGATGTACAAATAATCCGGATCTGATTGATCGGTTACTTTAATTTTCTTACCCATAGGAGTTTTTTTTCCAAAGAATTTCTCTAAAGCTTCTTCCGGATGTTCTATTAAATACTTTTTGAAATCTTCATTTTCCCAAGCTTCAGAAATAATTCTAAAAAATGCTTCCTGTCCTTTCTTTTGTTCTTCTGTTAAGTTCATATTTTTGTTTTATACCTGTTATTCTAAAGAGTTTATGAGTTCTTTAGGGGTAATATTATATTGATCTGCAAATAATCTGGAAAAGTAATGCACATCATTATACCCTACTGCATATGCAATTTGAGAGATAGATTTTTGTATATAGTCATCTATCATCTGTTTAGCTTTATGAAGTCGCAAGACTCTTATATATTTATTGGGAGTCAGATACACCAGATTCGCAACCTTTCGGTGTAACTGCCTTTCACTCACTGCCATTTTATAGGAAAGCTCATAAAGGTTTAATTCATTCTGGTTCAAAGAGCCAAAAATTTCTTTTTCTAAGTTGACAAGCCAATCTTGATCTACTTTTGCTATTTTCTGGGGATTAATCTCGTCTGTGCACAACCCGCGAACATTTTCATTGGATTCGTAGATATCAAAAATTTCCGGCCGGCCACGAAATGTCAGATTCAATGTTTTTGCCTTTGTTTTAAGCATCATTTCTTCAATGATGTCACTTATTTCCTTGCTGCTTGAAAATATGATTTCATCCTTTTTTTCTTTATGATGTAAAGCTGTGCTCTTGCTTACTGTAATGATATTCTCTAGCGGGTTTTTAATGTTCAGGATAATCTGTTCCAAGACATCAGGAGAATTCCAGTCTATCGTTTTTGTTGTATTCATTTTAAAAGGGGGATTTTATTTAAACAGTTTTGTAATTTCATTTTAGCTAACCAGATATCTGTTAGCATCATAAAAACCTTTTAGCCCTTCATAATTCATGGATACAGGAATGGTTTCAGATCCAAGATAATTAATAGAATCTCCTATCACATCTGCTTTTATACCCATCAGGTTCATTACTCTTAAAAGCTTGCTGTCGCATTCTGCAAATGCAATACTATTTTTGTCATTACAAATTGGGGTAATGGCAGAGACCATTAATCTTTTAAACAATGTACGGTCCTGATTGGTTTTGTTCGTTGCAAATCTTCCAATATGCCATACTGAAGAAGCATTTTGGGAACAACCAATATCTAAAGGATTGATATTGAATAGTTTTTGAATAGGAAGTGTTGTTTTGTAATCCCACTTAATTACTCTTATAGAGCCCTGAATACTTCCCATTGTATCTTTTACAATAAAAATTTCAGAATTTTTGAAATAGCTTAATTCTTCATTATATACATCTTTCACGTCATTTTGAATTTCCATTTCTGGTATGACATTATCAGAATGATGATTGAAGTTTTCTTCTACTACAAATTGAGCGAGCTCCGCGAGCTGCTCCAGCTCTAACTGATTTAAGTAATTTTGTGTAATTCTCATGGCTTAGTTGTTTTTAACAAATCTAGTTGGCAGGGATGTCAATTCCACTACACCATATTGTAGTATTCAACTGAGAACCAAACAACTACACTTTGGTGTAGTAATCCGGTTTTTCTTTATAAAAACTTAATCCCCATTTAGGGATTTAAATAAATAACCATGATTTAATGTGAAAAAGAAAAATTTTACACCATAATACCACTTATTATGTTCATTTTATATTATTTTTGTATAAAACTGACAAAATAAGCATGGATGAAAAGGATTCTTTCTTTAATCATAGGAATACAATAAGCAGCGTAACGGAAGAGGAGAAGGAACAACAATTCAGTTATCTGGAATCGATTAAGGCATTTTCAAGAGCCACCTACACAAGTATTTATGTAATTGACTATATGAAGCAGGGGTTTGAGTATGTTTCGGACAACCCGCTTTTTCTTTGTGGCAATACTCCAGAACAAGTATTGGAGATGGGATATGCTTTTTATTTTAAATATGTTCCTCAAAAGGACCTGGAACTCTTGTTAAAGATCAACTCTGTAGGATTTGATTTTTATGATAAGATTCCTCTTGAAAAAAGGCTGGATTATACCATTTCTTATGATTTTCATATTATAAACAAGGAAAATAAAAAGATCTTGGTTAATCAAAAATTAACGCCTTTATTTCTTAATAAGGATGGAAAAATATGGAAGGCAGTATGTCTTATTTCCATATCTTCAGAGAGAGACTCCGGGAATATTAAAATATATCAAAACGGAGAAAATAAAGTCTATCATTACAGGCTGGATCAAGATATATGGGAAGCTGAAAAAAAAGCTGTTTTATCCAAAAGAGAACTGGAAATCTTACAGCTTTGTGCAAGAGGCTTCACAATCAATGATATAGCAAAAGCTATATTTATTTCTCCGGATACAGTAAAGTTCCATCGAAGAAAATTATTTGAAAGACTGGAGGTAAGCAGTATTACGGAAGCTATTGCCTATGCTACCAACAATAAATTGATTTAGTGTAAGAAGATCTCCCGTACAATATGATAAACAGGGCAATAAAAATAATATCGTAAGAATAAGCTCTTTTTCCCCGGATGTATTTTCTGATACAAAGATTATGTCTCGTGAAAAATTCTTTCTGCGAAAAACAAAAACCTCTTATCTAAAATGAATACTCCATGGTTTAAAGAAAACCGGTGGATAGAAGTGTTTTGGCTATTAACGGCACAATAATGATCTTGCGTTACAACTTATAAAGAGCTATTTTTTTTCAAATATTGTGAAGTTTCAACAAGTTCATACTTAGGACTTCTTTTTAAGAACTCATTAAGAAACGCCGTGTGAGTAGCGCCCATAATGATCAGAACCCGATCATCTTTTGTAACAGGAAGCTGGTTTAAGTTTGAAAATATTCTTAAATTTCTTTTATAAAATTTACTTGCTTCATCTGCTCCTTCAAAATTTCCTTTAGTGCTGTTATAAGTTAAAATATCAGCATTAATGTTAATCAAACCTTCTAAAGTCTCTTTTGAATTGAAAAAAATTAATTTTTCTAACGTCGATAAGCTTTCAACTTTAGCAAATTTTTTAAAAAGGTTAAGCTTATAGTTCCTGGAGGTCAAACTGTCTACCTGATTTTTCAATTCTTCTCCAATGTTATAATTGTACATTGCCGTTTCCTTATCATCAATTCCATAGATCGTTTTTACCCCTGAAATTTTTGCCACTTTATAGGCTAATGCTTCTATTTCACCCTTATACTTGGTCTTATATTTTTCGTCATTTAAAAAATTAGAATAATCTTTATTGAGATCTTTATTATTATTCGGAATGATTTCTACACAAATCATTGTCGGTTTAAAATCTGCCAACATATTAATTATAGCATCAATCTCAACATTGCTCTTGTCTGAGTCGTATTTTACCTTGTTGGCATCACTAGTATTTCCCATATGGAATACCCCTAAGTTCAAAACTTTAGATTTTTGTCCAAACAGATTAAACCAACCCAATACTATGATTAATAATATAATTTTTCTTATTTTCATAACTTTAAATGGTGTTTAGCTATAAATATCTACCTAAGCTGTTCAAGTATTACTTTCTTCTGGAACTCCAGATCCTCCTGAGAAAGCTTGTTTAATTTTCTTTCGATGTTTTCTACTGCACTAAGCTCAAAAAAATCTTTTACAACCCCGGATTCTGTGTGTAAATCTCTGGATGATGTATTCACCTCAAAATAAGGAATATCTCCTCTTAACATTTGAGCGATTTCATGTTGTAGAATAAAACGTAAATCAGAGTCTTCAGGAATATCTTTAAAAGCAATGGAAAGATAATCTTCAATTCTTTGTGTGTATTTTTTCCTGTCCTTTTGATTGTTTGGTAAATTCATGACGTTTAAAATTTTACCATATACATTGGTCGAACGCCATATATACCTCACAGGAAGGTTATTGAATTTTTGAATGGGTGAACGATCAGATAGTAAAAATGTTTTTTCACTTAGAAACAGGTTATAACATTTTTCAAAACCTGATATAAATTGATCGGAATATTCATCCACGAACACATTCTTACCGTTCAATGTGGGAATATTATTCTGAATATAATCTACTTTGACTGATTTATATTCCATTTTCCAGTCTTTTGTAAATTTATTGACCCCTTCTTTTTTGGTAACAAAGGCATGGGTGTTTTTTGAATATCCCAAACCACACATCCCTGCCGGAATAAATTTCGCGTCATTCCCAAAAGGTAAAAGTGCACAAGTAATGACGGTATCCTGTTTATCTATATTTTCTAAATTAAGGGTATCAAAGGATTTGAAATTATCTCTCAGATGTTCCGAAATCTGTGGCTGTATTGAAGTTTCATGATCAATAACTACAGGTGTATCGCCATTGGCGATAAGATTTTCAGCATGAAAATCAGTAGAATTTAAAAGATAAAGAATACACAATAAGTATCCGGCTCTTTCATAATAACTCTTTATTTCATTTTCTGAATTGCATGGTTTTCCCAATACAAATTCCTGCCAGTGATACTCTTTTTTATTGAGTATCTGATATTTGTAATCACCCAGAGATAGGTGACTATTAATCCAGTCCAGGAATTGAAAAAGAGAATTGGAAATTGCCGCATTAGTAGGCTTGAAAACCAATTTATTTCCGTTTTCTAAAAAAACCATAGAGGTTGAAAAACCATTATGAAAATCACCTTCCCCTATTTTAATGTCCTGAACTGCAATAGATTCATTTTCAATTAACAGATGGTCAAATAATTCTGCAGAACAATCTTTATATGATTCAATGATCTTGGTGTATTGATTGTGAATTTTATTTTTCTGCAGAGGTAAGTACTCGTCCAATACAGGAAATTGACGACGAATGTTTTGCCAGTTATCTTTTATTAAGTATTCAAAGAAATCTTCAAAAGTTGATTCATTATTATTTCTAATAAATTCAGGCAGCATCTTTGTGATATTTCTCTCATAAACAGAGCATAGATAAGAAGTCATTCTATCTTCAACAAAGGTGGGCTCTTTTAAAGTGGAATTGGTCATTTTCTATTAGTTTTTTACTATTTATACCGTTCTTAAAGACTTTCTTTTCTAAAATGGATTCAATGCGCTTCAGATCATTTTGTACCACCAGAAATTTTAAATAACAGAAATGATTTTAAATAAATAAAAAGAGAATGTGCATTCTCTTTTTATTTATTTGTTCAGTTTTACATGAAAAATACTATCCGATTGTAGTTCCAGTATCTTCAGTCAAACCGTTTCCAAAGCAGCTTAAGAACTGGCAGCTTCCGATTGGAACTGTTTTACCACCTGCAACCATTCCTAATTCTTCTTCTGATAATTCAAATTCTTCAATATCACCTCCAAATAGAGCATATGAAAGATATGATAGGTTGATGTAGTAAGTATCATTGTCTACTTGATCTACAACTACGATTTTTTTGTTTCCTCCAAGAGTAAAATCTGAATGAAGTTCTTTAATTGCCTCAACAGGGTTGTTTACTAATCTTGCTTTGTAATCTGCATCGTTTAAAGCTTTAAACATTACTTCTCTAACTAGTTCTTTTTTCTCTTCTGAGATTGCTTGATAACTCATAATTTTTGATTTTTTAAATGTTAATATTAATTTTTTTGATTATTTATTTATTGTGTCTAGATTATACTATTTCTGCGGATGGTTCAGTGATACTACCTCCAAAACAGCTTAAGAACTGGCAGCTTCCGATTGGAACTGTTTTACCTCCTGCAACCATTCCTAATTCTTCTTCTGATAATTCAAACTCTTCAATGTCTCCTCCAAATAAAGCAAATGAAAGATATGATAGGTTGATGTAGTAGGTATCATTATCTACCTGGTCTACAACAGCGATTTTTTTGTTTCCTCCAAGAGTAAAGTCCGGGTGCAATTCTTTGATTGCCTCAATAGGGTTACTTACTAATCTTGCTTTATAAGCTGCATCATTTAAAGCTTTGAACATAACGTCTCTAACTAGTTCTTTTTTCTCTTCCGAGATGGCTTGATAACTCATAATTTAAATTTTTAAGTTTTAATGTTTATTTTATTTTTATAATCTTTATTTTAGGTGCATACTGCTCCGGAGAAAGCTTTTCCAAGCGCCTTCCAGACAACAATTATGACTTATATGATAGGTGATTCTTTTAGTTAAAAACTAAAGAGATATCTTTTAATAATCCCCCGGGAGTTTGTTTCCATGGATAGGAATAAACTAGAGAAAAGGGGCTTAAGGATGGAGAGATATTTTGATTCTATGGCTTTATCTTTCCATTTATTAATTTGTACTTCATCAAACTTTTGGAATGAGTAAAGGGAAAATTTCATATCAAAGAATTGTAATATCAGTTGTATCTCCGGATCTTTTATTTTGTTTCCTTTAATTCCGGCAAATGCTAATGAAAAAAGCCTTTGTTCGTCTTCATTATTTTTCGTCAAGGTGATAATCGCTTTTATAACGATAGCTACCGTTTGACAGACATTAATCACCTCACTTTCTTTTTCAATGTTAAAATTATTTGTCCAATGACCTACAGTGTAGTCAAATTTGTCTCCATCAATTAAATATTTTAACATATCATTACACAGGCTGCATGCGCGATCTACTTCATTAAATAAGAGATGGGTCTTGATTATATTTTGTATCTGCAGGGTTTTATGTGTAAATAATTCAGGGTACTTTCCCAAAAGATAATCATCATTTTGAATAGCTAAATGAGAGTAGTGAACTGATTTTTCATAATTATTCAATTTATAATGATAGAGTGCCATTATTGGATAATACCCCATTTGTAAAATGGCCTTTTCATTCTCATTAAGGTCTAAGGTCGTTATACATTGATTTATCTTCGTACACGTCTCTTCGGATCTTATATCTTTTTTTTGTAATTCGATGGCTAGGTTGGAGAACAATAAAAATAATTCATTGGTTATCTCAACATTCTGTGTTCTTACCTCCTGGTCAATAAGTTCAGTTAATTTTTCTCTGGTTAATTTTTCCAATTTTAACAGTGGCATGTCTTCCTTTTGAAACATAATCTCGAGAAAACTATTTATTGTTTGCATAGAATACTTTGAATGTAATGGTCTTTCCAAAGTGTTTTCTAAATTCCGACTAACCATCATACTATTAAAATTACATGTTAAAATTATTTTTAAGTTCTCACTGTTATTTATTCTGAGCAGTCATGGACTAACAATTTTCTTGTTCCCTACTCCATGACATTGCTTTTTTATATTTTAATACAATTTTTAAAAGCCGGGAATAAAGAATCTGTTAAATCTTTCCAAATCATTTGTCCTCCTCCCGCAATTATTTCCAGCTGTTCTTCTGTCAGTTCCGTATTTTCCAGCTCAGGCTCTGCCGGTATATTCAGATACACTTTAGATTTATCCGTCTGATCAACAACAACCAGCTCTTTTCCCTCAGGCAAAACCACTACTACACCTGTCAGTTTTTCTATTGCTTCTATCGGGCTTGAAAGTAGTTCTTTTCTAAATCCCGCATCTTCCCAAGCTTTAGATATGACTGCCTGTATAATTTGTTCTTTTTTGTCTTCCATAACATTGCCATTTTGTTGATGTAAAGGTAAAACGCTTTCTTTGTATAGATTTGCCAAGTTTTACTTCAAAACTGTCAGCTTTATTTCTTTTCCTTCAATTATCATTTTTAGCATCTGCTCCTGATAACTTTCATTTTAATAAGGTAAAAGTAGAAAGTATTTTTTCTATAAATTGGCCAAGTTTTGCTTTAAAACTGTCAGCTTTATTTCTTTTCCCTCAGATATCATTTTTCAGCATCT
>Ga0102594_1000181_pt1 | contig 91508 bp, 76 predicted proteins | sample AraplaCol_mLB_r2_2_FD_76863 | JGI IMG/M metagenome (GOLD analysis project Ga0102594, IMG submission 76863) | Arabidopsis root microbial communities from North Carolina, USA - plate scrape MF_Col_mLB_r2 (SPADES assembly) (version 2) | ecosystem: Host-associated > Plants > Roots > Endosphere...
TCGGCGCCATCCGGATCGGAGAGATCGACCTGAGCGCCCCGGAGGGCACTCAGCTCTCAACTGTCCCGACCTAGAATGTGTCAACCATGTCCTCGCACATGCGTCAGCTATGTCTCCGGTCTGCACACCACTTTGTGGGAGAGGGGCCGGGGGAGAGGGGCGGCCGCTCAAGCCGAGACAGGTCGCAAGTTGAACCGACCACCCTCTCCCCCGCCCCCTCTCCCGCGTGCGGGAGAGGGGAGAAAACATCAGAATTTAAGCCGCCTTTGCCCCACGCCCAGACGCTCTATGCGGAAATCGGCGAGAAGCTGGCCGTGTATGACACGGCGGAAGGCGGCGGCACCGATGCCGCGTTTGCAGCGGCGGCCACCAAGGCGCCCGTGATCGAACGCTTCGGCCTGCGCGGCTTCGGCGCGCATTCGAACGACGCCGAGTACGTGGACCTGAACTCGGTCACGCCGCGCCTGTATCTGCTGACGCGGATGATCATGGATGTGTCGCAGGACAAGGCCGGGAAGTAACAAATCGTCCTGCATTCTGCGAGGTTGCTCCCCTCTCCCACAAAGTGGGAGAGGGGCCGGGGGAGAGGGACGCGGCCGCTCAAGCCGAGACAGGTCGCAATTTGAACCGACCACCCTCTCCCCCGCCCCTCTCCCGCGTGCGGGAGAGGGGAGAAACCCATCAGAATCTCAAGCCGCCTTTGCCCGCTCGCGCAGGTCCGGCAGGAACACCGCCAGCAAACCCAGCAGCGGCAGGTAGGCGCAGAGCCGGTACACCGCCTCGATGCCGTGCGTGTCGGCAAAGCTGCCCAGCACCGCGGCGCCGATGCCGCCCATGCCGAACGCGAAGCCGAAGAACAGACCCGACACCATGCCGACCTTGCCCGGAATCAGTTCCTGGGCAAACACCAGGATGGCCGAGAAGGCCGAGGCCAGGATGAAGCCGATGATGACCGTGAGCACGGCCGTCCAGAACAGGTTGGCGTGCGGCAGCATCAGCGTGAACGGCGCTACGCCTAGGATCGACGCCCAGATCACGCGCTTGCGGCCGATGCGGTCGCCGATCGGGCCGCCCAGGATGGTGCCGGCCGCCACCGCGAACAGGAACAGGAACAGGTAGACCTGTGAGGTCTGGCGCTGCAGCCCGAATTTCTCCATCAGGTAGAACGTGTAGTACGTGTTCAGGCTGGCCATGTAGAAGTACTTCGAGAAGATCAGCAGCAGCAGCACCACCATGGCGCGCACCACGGTGGCGGTGGGCAGCCGCACCGCCGGGCTGCCGGCGGCCTTCTTCTTCGCGGCGCGCTCGGCCAGGTGCCGGCCGTACCAGCCGCCAATCTGCCACAGCACCGCAATGGCCAGCAGCGCGGCCAGCGAGAACCACGCCACGCTGCCCTGCGAATGCACGATCCACGCGGCCAGCAGCGGCCCCATGGCGCTGCCGCCATTGCCGCCCACCTGGAAGATCGACTGCGCCAGCCCGTGCTGGCCACCCGAGGCCAGGCGCGCCACGCGCGACGATTCCGGATGGAAGATCGACGAGCCGGTGCCGACCAGCGCGGCCGCCACCAGCAGCACGCCGTAGCTGGGCGCCACCGACAGCAGCAGCAGGCCGCCCAGCGTGAAGCCCATGCCGATGGCCAGCGAATGGGGCTTCGGATGCTTGTCCGTGTACAGGCCCACGATCGGCTGCAGCAGCGATGCCGTGATCTGGTAGGTCAGCGTCAGCAGGCCGATCTGCGTAAAGCTCAGGTTGAAGCCGCCCTTGAGCATCGGATAGATGGCCAGGACCAGCGACTGGATCATGTCGTTGAGGAAGTGCGCGAAGCTGATCGCGTACAGCACGCGGAAACGCGTGCCTTCCTGTCGGTGGACCGCGGCGGCGGCAGTGGAATTGACGGTTGTGCTCATGGTGCGGGGGCGCATTGGCCGGAATTCGACATTGAAAGTTCCGCGCGCCAGGCAGGCCGGCCCATCGGAAAGTGTGTCGATGCTAATTGGCAAACGCGCGCCTGTCCTGCGAGAATGGGGCCGCAACTTTGGAGAAAAGGACATGTCGGGTGCCAAGCCACGTCCCGAACGCGGGCAGCCGTCGGATCCGGCCATCGTATGGGTCGATCACGCCGCGCCGGGCAGCAAACCCCTGCCTGCCGATGCACCGCGCGACCTGGCCATGGAACGCCGCGCCGACACCCACGCCACGCGCCCGGCCTACCTCGCATACGACCGCAGCCCCATGCCGGTGACGGCGATGGCCGCCGACTACGTGCCCGGCCACATCACCAAGCCGCACCAGCATCCGCACGCCCAGCTCGTCCACGCCATGCATGGCGTGATGGTGGTGTCCACCGCTGAAGGCCAGTGGATCGTGCCGCCCACGCGCGGCATGTGGATGCCGGGCGGCACGGTGCACTGGATCCGCATGGTGGGACGCGTGCAGATGCGCACCGCCTATATTCGCCCCGACGCCGCGCCCGACCTGCCCCACCGCTGCACCGTGCTGGGCATCTCGCCGCTATTGCGCGAGCTGATCCTGGCCGCCATCGAGGTGCCGTTGCCCTACGATGCCGACTCTCGCGATGGGCGCCTGATGCGCCTGCTGCTCGACGAAGTAAAGCTGGTGCCCACGCTGCCGCTGCACCTGCCCCACCCCACCGACCCGGGGCTGCGGCTGATCTGCGAGCAGATCGTGGCGACGCCGGACACGGACCTGACGTTGTCCGACTGGGGCGACAAACTGAGCATCGATCCAAAGACGATCCAGCGGCGGTTCGCGCGCGAGACCGGGATGACGTTTGGCCAGTGGCGCCAGCAGGCGCGGCTGCTGGCCGCGCTGGAGCGCCTGGCCGCCGGCCAGAAGGTGGTGGATGTGGCGCTGGAGATGGGCTACGAGAGCCCGAGTGCTTTCGCGACGATGTTCCGGCGCCAGTTCGGCATTCCGCCGAGCGCCTTTTTCAAGTGATGCGCCCTGCCCTGGCGGCCTTCCGCCGGGGCCCGGATCATCGCCGCCCTCAGGCCGGCAGGTAGCGCTCCACCAGCCGCGTCCAGTAGGCGGCGCCGACGGTCAGGTTCTCGTCGTTGAAGTCGTAGCCGGCGTTGTGCAGCAGGGGCTGGTTCGCGCCATTGCCCATCCGGACAAAGCAGCCAGGGCGCTGCTGCAGGAAATACGCAAAGTCCTCGCTGCCGGCGATGCGGTGGAAATTGCCGACGGCGCGCTCGGGGCCTACGAGCTCCTCGGCCACCTGGCGGGCGAACTCGGTTTCGGCCTCGCTGTTGACCAGCACCGGATAGCCGCGCACGTAATCGATATCGGCCGTGGCGCCGTAGCCTTCGGCATGCGCGGTCACCAGCTGGCGAATGCGCTGTTCCATCGAGGCGCGCACCTCGGCGCTGAACGAGCGCACGCTGATCTCCATGCGCGCGCTGTCCGGAATCACGTTCGGCGCGTGGCCGGCGTGCAGCGTGCCGATGGTGACTACCGCCGTCTCGTTCGGATCGACGTTGCGCGCCACAATCGACTGCAACGCCATCACCAGGCTGCCGGCCACCAGGATCGGATCGATCGACTGGTGCGGCCGTGCGGCATGGCCGCCCTTGCCGCGCACCGTCACAGTGACGGTGTCGCACGCGGCCATGAACGGCCCGGCGCGGAACATGAAGGTACCGGCCTCGACACCCGGGTGATTGTGCAGCCCGAAGATGGCATCGCACGGGAACCGCTCGAACAGGCCATCGGCCAGCATCCGCTCGGCACCGCCGCCGGCGCCGATTTCCTCGGCCGGCTGGAAGATCAGGTGCACCGTGCCGTCGAAGTTGCGCGTACGCGCCAGCTGGCGCGCGGCACCCAGCAGCACGGTAGTGTGGCCGTCGTGGCCGCACGCGTGCATCTTGCCTTCGTGCACGCTGGCATAGGGCAGCCCGGAACGTTCGTGGATGGGCAACGCATCCATGTCGGCGCGAATGCCGACGCTGCGCTTGCCGGTGCCGGCACGCAGGGTGCCGACCACACCGGTGCCACCCACGCCGCGCGTCACCTCGAAGCCCCAGCCTTCCAGACGGCTGGCCACGAGTTCCGCGGTGCGGACTTCGTTGAAGGCAAGTTCGGGATGCTGGTGGATGCTGCGGCGGATGTCCTGCAGCTCGGCACGCGAGTCGAGCGTGTCGTGGACCGTGCAGAAACTACGGGTGGGGGCGTCCTTGGCGAGGCTGACCGATACGGTCTTTAATATCGACTCAATTTCGGGGGCGTGTTCAGACATGGCATTGCTCTTATTAGGCAGACATCATGTAGGAACAGTATTTCACGCACCCCCGGGAGGTGAAACCCTGAATGCCAATTTCGTGCGAAAGCGCCCCAAATCGCCGTAAAACCGTTGCCCTAATCGTACGCTTTGTTTGAAAACGCGACGCTTTGCAAGACGATGTTTCAGCGGGGAACCCTGCGAGGTGCGCCACGGGGCGGTCAGCGGCCCCAAGTGAAGGGGGGGCGCGGGGGCGGTCCCTTTCCCGGATGGTGGAAAAGGGACAAGCGGCAGCAGGCCTCAGCGTTCGCCGTACGCCACCACCTGCTGGCGCTGCTCGCCAAGGCCCTCGATGCCCAGTTGCATCACGTCGCCGGCCGACAGGTAGCGCGGCGGCTTGAAGCCCATGCCCACGCCCGGCGGCGTGCCCGTGGCGATGAGGTCGCCCGGCTCCAGCGTCATGAACCGGCTCACGTAGCTGACGATGGTGGCCACGTCGAACACCATCGTCGCGGTGCTGCCCTTCTGCATGCGCTGGCCATTGACGTCAAGCCACATGCCCAGTTTCTGGGCGTCGGGCACCTCGTCGCGCGTTACCAGCCACGGGCCCACCGGGCAGAACGTGTCGCAGCCCTTGCCTTTGTCCCACGTGCCGCCCCGCTCCAGCTGGAACTCGCGTTCGGACACGTCGTTGACCACGCAGTATCCGGCCACGTGCTCCAGCGCCTGGGCCTTCGACACATTGCGCGCCGTGGTGCCGATCACCACGCCAAGCTCCACCTCCCAGTCAGACTTGCGGGACTCGAACGGCAGCATGACGGCGTCGTGGGGGCCGTTCAGCGATGTATTGGCTTTCAGGAACACGATGGGCTCGGCCGGCAGCGGCATGCCGGCCTCGGCGGCGTGGTCGGCGTAGTTCAGGCCGATGGCGATGATCTTGCCGATGCCCGTCCAGGGCACGCCATGGCGCTGCGCGTCCACCACGGGCAGCGTGGCCGGGTCCACGGCCGCCAGCTTCGCCAGCGCGGCGGGCGCCAGCTGCTCGGGGCCGATGTTGCCGATCACGCCGGACAGGTCGCGAACGCGGCCGTCACGGTCAACCAGGCCCGGGCGCTCTGCACCGGGGTCTCCTACGCGCACTAGTTTCATCTTGTCTCCTCGGGTGGACGTCAGCCCCGCGAGCATAGCGCAAGCGCTCCGGGTACGTGTGCAGCGCCGGCGCCCTGCCCCGGCGCGCCCGGCCATGCAGCCCGTGCATCTTTGCATACCCGCTGTGCGCGTCTGCGCATTGTGGCGCCCGGCGGGGCTGCCTAGACTGGCTTCACCGCACGACGCACCCGCACCGTGCCATCCATCGAGGAACGACATGAAGCTCTACTATTCGCCCGCCGCCTGCTCCCTGGCCGTGCATATCGCGCTGCGCGAGGCCGGCCTGCCCGTGACACTGGCGCGCGTCGATCTGGTGCACCACACGCTGGCCGAACCCGTGAACGGCAGCAACGACTACTACGCCATCCACCCGCGCGGCTATGTGCCGGTGCTGGAATTCGACGACGGCTCGCGCCACGGCGAGGCATCCGCCCTGCTCCAGTTCATCGCCGACCACGTGCCCGAGCGCCATCTGCTGCCGCAGCCCGGCACGCCGGCCCGGCTGGAAGCCACTGGCTGGCTGACGCTGGTTTCGACCGAGCTGCACAAGGTGTTCAGCCCATGGCTGTTCCACAAGGAAACCGCCGCCAGCACCGCCGAGGACTGCAAGGCGAAGCTGCAAAAGCGCTTTGCCGAACTGGACCGGCACCTGGCCACGCGCGACTACCTGATGGGCAGCCAGTTCACGGTGGCCGACGCCTATTGCTTCACGGTGGTCAGCTGGGCCCGCATGCTGCATCTGCCGATGAGCGCGTACCCGAAGCTGCAGGAGTACTTGTCCCGCGTGGCCGCGCGGCCTGCCGTGCAGGAGGCCATGCGTGCCGAAGGGCTGGTGCGGGACTGAGTCGGGGCCAGGACGGAATCAAAGATGGACTGCGGCGCCCTGAAGCGGCGCCCTGAAGCGGCCCACTGAAGCGGCGCCGTCAGCGGAGGATCTGGGTAGGCACGCGATAGTGCTGGCTATCGATCAGGTCCACTCCGCACTGTAGCTGCTCCACCCAGTCGATGAAGCGCGCCACCATCTCGCGCCCCTGGAACGACGGCCCGTGCTGCGGCACGATCCATGCGATATCGAGCGTGCGCGCCATTGCCGCCCACAGCCGGCACGCGCGGTTGCCGCTCATGTAGCGGCGGTGAAAGCCGATCATGCGCCTGGCATGCGCATCGAAGTCGGTAACCAGTTCACCGGCTTCCTCCGAAGACGTCAGCGACGCCCCCAGGTCTCCCGAGAACAGGATCTTGCTGACCGGGTCATAGAACTGGAAATTGCCTTCGGAATGCAGGAAGTGCGCCGGCACGGCCAGCATCGACGATTCGCCCAGCGGCACCACCAGGCCGGCATCCGGAATTGGCACGATGCGGCCGGCCGTCTTGCCGGTCTGGCAGAAATGCGGCAGGAAGCGCGCCCAGACCTCGGAAATCAGCACCTTGCTCTCTGAGGCCGTCAGCCAGCGGCCCACCGAGGCCACGATGTCGGGGTCGGCGTGCGACGCCATGACGTAGTCGAGCTGCTTGGGCGGGAAATAGCGGGCGATGGTCATGTACAGCTCGCTGTACGTCATGTGCCCGCCGGGATCGATCAGGGCCGCGTGGCCATGATCCACCACCAGAAACTGGTTGCTTTGCACGGCGTCGCCATGCGAAGCGTCCACCAGGTCGGAGAACGCCAAGCATATGTGGCCATTCGATTCGTAAAGCACCCTGCCCATGAGCCTCTCTCGCGTTGGTCTTGTGAACCGGCGAAAGTAATCAGGCGATGGCGGTTAGCGATTGATGCAAGTCAACTGATAGTGAAAGTCCGCGCACGCCGTGGCGATTGCGCGCCGTGCGGCGGCGCCACGCGTGTCAGAGATCAGCGCGCGCCCAGCAATTCCTCGATCTTGGCCACGAGCTGCTTGTCGTCGGGCTTCACCAGGCTGTTGTAGCTGCCCACGACCTGCCCCTTGCGGTCGATGAGGTACTTGTAGAAGTTCCACTTCGGCGCGTTGCCGGTTTCCTTCATCAGCATCACGTACATGGGGTTGGCTTCGCCGCCCCGCACGTGGGACTTGCCGAGCATCGGAAACTTGACGCCGTAGGTGTTGTAGCAAAAATCGGAGATTTCCTTCGCCGAGCCGGGCTCCTGCGAGAAATCGTTCGAGGGAAAGCCCAGCACCACCAGGCCGCGTTCGCGGTACTTGGCGTACAGCGCCTCCAGGCCCTCGTATTGCGGCGTGAACCCGCAATAGCTGGCCGTGTTGACCACCAGCACCACCTTGCCCGCGTACTGGCAAAGGTTCTGCGGCGCCTCGTCCTGCAGGCGCGGGAACCGGAAGTTCAGCGAAGCCGGACAGTTGCCCGCCTGGGCCGCCGCCGGTGCCGGCACCGATTTCTCGGCCGCGCGGGCGGGGTGCGGCAGCAGCGCCGCCGCCGCGGCCAGGCCCAGTGCGCCAGTCAGCGCCAGCCGCTGCATCAACCGCATCGACTGCATCAGTTGCATCGCTTGCACGGGTTGCCGCATGCGCTCCACCTTCACTGCAACTGCCGGGGTACGTTGGCGAAACATGGGTTCAGGCTCCGGTTTTCGTTGACGCAGCAAGTCTACGCCTTCGTCAGTACCACGTCATGACGCGGGGCCGCAGCCGCCAGGCGCCTTACTCCATATGGATCTTGGCCGCGTGCTCGGTCACGCTGCTGCGCAGTTCGAGGTCCGGCATGCGGCGCACGATCACCAGCGCCACGATGGCCGCCACCGCGCCCGCCGCGAAGATCAGGTGGAAGCCGGCTTCCACGCCGCCGGCCAGGATCTGGCGCCCGGCCGGCGACAGGTGCGCCAGCGCCTCGCTGCCATGGCGCAGCGAACCGAGGTCCAGCGCCTGCTCCACGCCCGACCTCGCCAGCGCATGGCGGAACTCCATGGCCAGCAGCGTGCCGGCCAGCGCACCGCCCAGCGCGCTGCCCAGCGACCGAATCACCAGCAGCGCGCCGGTGCCGGCGCCCATGTCGCGGCGTTCCAGCGCGTTCTGTACCGAAATCAGCGTGCCGACCATCGACATGCCCAGCCCGATGCCCGCGATCGTCATGGCAAGCAAAACCATGGCCACGGGCACGGCGGCGGTGGCGGTAGCCAGCGCCACCAGGCCCACGGCGGCGGACACATAGCCGGCGGACAGAATCTCGCGCATGCGGCCCAGCCGTGGCGCGAGCCACGCCACCACGAAATTGCCGGCCACGGTGGAAAGCAGGAACGGCACCACCATCAGGCCCGACATCGACGCATCGGCATCGCGAACCAGCTGGAATTGCAGCGGCAGGGCAAAGATGCACAGAAAGATGTTCAACGCGGCCAGCGCAGAGGCACCCACGCCCATCACATAGGCGCGGTTGGCGAACAGGCGCGGCGGCAGCATCGGATCAGCGGCGCGCCGCTCCTGCCAGGCCAGCAGCGCCACGGCCACCGCCGCCAGCAGCATCAGGCCGCCCATCTCGAGCGAGAACCAGTCGAACGCCTCGCCCGCCCAGCTCATACCCAGCAGGAATGCCACGATGGCCACCGCCAGCAGAATCGCGCCGAGCCAGTCCACCCGCACCTTGCCGCCGCGCGGACGCAGGTGCGCCAGGCCGCGATAGCACATGCCCATGGCCAGCAAGCCCAGCGGCACATTGATCCAGAACAGCCAGCGCCAGGACATGTGGTCGGACACCCAGCCGCCCACGAGCGGCCCAGCAATCGACGACACGGCCCACACGGTGGCCAGGTAACCCTGATAGCGGCCGCGCTCGCGCGGCGCCACCACATCGGCAATGGCCGCCTGCGCCAGCGACATCAGGCCGCCGCCGCCCACGCCCTGCAGCGCCCGGAACAGAATCAGCTGCGTCAGCGACTGCGCCATCGCGCAGGCCACGGACGCGACGATGAACAGCGAGATCGCCACCATCAGCAGGCGCCGGCGCCCGAAACTGTCCGACAGCTTGCCGTAGAGCGGGGTGGTGACCGTCGAGACGATCAGGTAGGCGGTAACAATCCACGACAGATGTCCGAAACCATTGAGATCGTTGGCAATGGCCGGCACGGCCGGGATCACCACGGTCTGGTCCAGGGCGGCCAGCAGGATGCAGAGCACGATGCCGCCAATCACGCGCATGATCGCGGCGTGATCGTGGACAACGGGTGTGGCGGGGTTCAGTGAGGCGGACGGAGTCGGGGAGGGCGATGTCATGCGTGAGGACGGGCGGCGGGACGGCGAGACGAGACGACGGGGGCCGGCCGCATGGCATCGATGCGGCCTGATTGGTAACCGCATAATTATATGCATGCTCAGTATTTGGCGCTCTGGGTGCTCTCGGCGCTCTCGACAGTCAGGCGCAGGGAGGCGGGCACACGCGCACATCCCCGGAAGACTCCGGAGATGTGCGGGTTAGGCGGGGAATCGCGGCAGAAACGCGCGGTTCAGCGCGAGCCGCCCGTGATGTAGTGTTCGAGCTGCTCGATGGTGAAGCGTTGTTCGCTGATGATGTCGTTGACCAGGTCACCAATCGACAACATGCCGAGCAACTCGTCGGACTGCATGACAGGCAGGTGGCGCAGCCGGTGCCGCGTCATCAGAGCCATGCAGTCGTCGGTGGTTTGATCGGCGCGCACATAGATCACGGCCGTGGTCATGATCTCCTTCACCAGCGTTTCGCGCGACGTACGTTGCATCAGGATCACTTTGCGCGCGTAATCCCGTTCGCTGAGGATGCCGACGATCTTCTCGTGCTCCATGACCAGCAGCGCGCCGATGCCCTTGTCGGCCATCAGTTGCAGCGCGGCATAGACCGTCGCCGTGGGCGGAATACTGAAGATTGCCCGATTGGCCTTGCTTTCCAGAACCTGCCGTGCGGTTTTCATGTCACCGACTCCTTGTTGCCGTTTTGGAAACAGTCGCCGCTGCCCCCTGCTGCAGGCGCGCTGCTGCGCAATAGCCGCGCGCTCCCGGGTGCCTGGGCCACGTTTATCCAGATTAGCAAAGGATCGGCGAGCCTCACAGGGTGACTTTCACGAGCCTTCGCAGATAACGACCTTGCAGTGGTAGCGCAGGCGCAACGTGATCTCGCTCGAGGGGGGGGCCATCCCGCCACGGTGGGTGTGGCAGAGGCGCCTACGCCCGACCGACGGCGCGCGCCCGCTTGAGCCACAGCCGCGCAAGGCGGGCGATATCGGGCGGCAGATCGGCGTCGGGACATTCGTGGAACAGCAGCGTCTGGCGCGCCTTCGGACATCGGCTGGCCACGAAGGCGATGTCGTCGGCAAACCCCATGTCTAGCATGGTGTCCGCCGCATCGAAAATCAGCGAATTGATGGCGCGCAGATCCAGGCTCGCGGCGTCGACATGATCCAGCATCCGGCCCGGCGTGCCCACAGCGATATGCGCGCCATGAATCAGGCTGTCGATCTGTGGCCGGATGGACGTTCCCGTGCACAGCAGCGCCACCTTGATCTGTCCGGCTACCTGCGCGATAGCGCGGATGCGGCGCGCCACCGCCTCGGCGCGGTCGCGCGTGGGACACAGCACGATGGCCTGGACATCGAAGCGCTGCGGATCCAGGCGATGGAGCAGGGCGAGGGCCTGGATCGTCGCGCTGCCGGCGTCGCGCGGCACGTGCACGATCAGGTCGTGACCCGCCAGCGCCGCCGGCAACGCGGCCGCCTGGAGCGGCGTCATCGCATCATGGCCAAGCCGGGCGAGGGCGTGGAGCCACAAGGGTTCGAGCGGCAATGCCGAAAACGGCAAGCGGGCGGGCGCGTTCGTCGCGGTCGTCGCGGTCGTGGCCGGAGAGGTGGCCGGAGAGATGGCCGGAGAGGTGCCCGGTGGGTTGGCGACGCTCATACGGTTGGCGCGGAGGCGGCTTCCATGTCTGGCTGTGGTGGCTGGCTTCGCGCGGCACCCTCAGGCCGCGGCACGACTGGCCGCCTTGCGGGGGACGGGCTTCTTCGTTGCCACCTTCTTCGTTGCCGCGTTTTTCGTTGCCGCGTTTTTCGCTGGAGCCGTCTTCACTGGCGCCTTCGCCGCCGGCGCCCCGGTGTCGGCATCGGCCTTCGCTGCGCGGGAAACCGCCACCTTCACCGGCACGTCTCCGGTCGGCGTCCATCCAAGCCTTTCCAGCAAGGCACCCGCCGCAGCCGGCGCCCGCTCCTTGGCCCCGTTGATAAAGAAGAGATAGAGCGCCTTCGGCTTGTGCTTGCCGTTCGGCTTGTCTTCCACCCGCGGCAGGTCGGCGGGCGCCTTGCCGGCCGCCCAGGCCTCGGCCCGCGCCGCCCATTGGTCCAGGTCTCCGGCGGCGTAACCGGTGGCCACCTTCTCCTGCGCATTCATCAAGCGCGCGTAGACAAAGTCGGCGGTCAGGTCCGCGAAGGAGGGGAATTTTGGCGAGTCGGTGAACACCGTGGCGGCGTTGAACTTGCGCGCCAGCTTCAGATATTCGTCACACATGAAACTGTCGTGCCGCACCTCCAGCACGTGCCGCAGCTTCACGCCCTCCACCGAATCGGGCAGCAGGCTCAGGAACGCCTCGAAATCATCGGGCACGAACTGCTTGGTAGGGGCAAACTGCCAGACGACCGGCCCCAGCTTCTCGCGCAACTCGGCAATGCCGCTGTCGATGAAGCGATGGATCGAATCCGCACCGTCGGCCAGGATGCGCCGGTTCGTGGCAAAGCGCGACGCCTTCACCGAGAACACAAAGCCATCGGGCGTGGCGTTGCGCCAGTTGGCAAACGACGAGCGCTTCTGCGTGCCGTGGTAGGTGCTGTTGATCTCGATGGCCGTGAGATGGCGGCTGGCGTACTCAAGCTCGCGCGCCTGGGGCAGGCCGGCCGGATAGAAGTTGTCTCGCCACGGCGCAAAATTCCAGCCACCAATACCGATGTGAACATTATTCGGTGACTTGCTCGGCTTGCGCGCTGCCATGGCTGCATCTCCCCATCTGCTCGGTCGGCGATGCAGAAAGTCTAGCCGGATTTGCGACCGATAGTTGTCAGCATTCGGACACGTGATTCGCGCCCGACCTGGGTCGCGCTACAGCACCGCGCTACCGACCCGGCCTTGCTGCCACATCACTGCGCCGCCTCACTGCGCCACCTCACTGCGCCGAGCCCGGCGCCGGGTACTTGCGCGCGTTCATCTCCATCTTCGCCCGAACCGCCGCATCGAGGTCCACGCCCAGCGCCGTGACCAACTGCGTGAGGTAGATCGTGATATCGGCCAACTCCTGCTCCACATGGTCCCGCTCGTCCGTCGACATGATGGCGCGCGACTGCTCCTCGGTCTGCCACTGGAAGATCTCGACCAGCTCAGCCACTTCCACGCTCAGCGCCATCGCCAGGTTCTTCGGGCTGTGATACTTGCCCCAGCCACGTTCATCGCCAAAGGCGCGGGCAGCTTGCTGGAGATTCTTGAGATCGATCAGAGGCATGGCGGGATGAGGTGCTTGCGGATACAGCGCGCATTGTCCCATTGATAGGGGCGGAGCCGGAGGTGGTGTGCGGTGCGCTTGTGGGGTGTGAGGGGCAGGGGCAGGGTGGTGCGGCGGAGTGGAAATGAAAAAGCCCGGCTGGAACAGCCGGGCTTTCGTCGCTGGGTCGGGCGGCTGGGGGGCGCGCCGGACTAGGGCTTGGACACCACCTCAAACATCAATATTCCGCGCCACCAGTGCGTTGCTTTCGATGAAGTTGCGGCGCGGTTCCACTTCGTCGCCCATCAGCGTCGTGAAGATCTGGTCGGCTGCGATGGCGTCTTCGATTTGCACGCGCAGCAGGCGGCGCTGGGTTACGTCGAGCGTGGTTTCGAAGAGCTGCTCGGGGTTCATTTCGCCCAGGCCCTTGTAGCGCTGGCGCGAGACGCCGCGTTCGGCTTCGGTCAGCAGCCATTGCATGGCCTGGTGGAAATCTGCCACGGTCTGCTCGCGCATCTTCTCGCCCTCGCCGCGCTTGACCTTCGTGCCGTCGGGGATCAAACCCTGGAACGTGGTTGCCGCGCGGGCCAGCGCCGCGTAGTCGGCGCCATGGACGAAGTCCGCATCCAGGTGCGACAGGCGCACGTTGCCGTGGTGGCGGCGCGCGATCATCAGGCGATGCTTGTCGGTCTTCTCGTCGAACTGCGCGTAGACGTCGGCGGTGCCGTCATCGTTCACGGCGGCGCCGAGCAGCGTCTTGGCGTGCATTTCGGCCAGCTTGGCCTTCAGCGCCACGGCCGATGCCTCGGCGGCGGCAGCGCTGTCGAGGTCCAGTACCACGCCGTCGGCGATGGCACGCAGGGCGTCGCTATCGACGATGCGCGACAGGCGGCCGATCACTCCCTCGGTCAGCTGGTACTGGCGTGCCAGTTCGCCCAGCGCGTCGCCGGCAATCTCGCTGCCGTCCGGACGCACCAGCGCGGCCTTCTCCATTGCCAGCTTCAGCATGTACGCGTTCAGCTCGGTGTCGTCCTTGATGTAGCGCTCGTCCTTGCCGTGCTTGATCTTGTACAGCGGCGGCTGGGCGATGTAGACGTAGCCGCGCTCGATGATGTCGGGCATCTGGCGGTAGAAGAACGTCAGCAGCAGCGTGCGGATGTGCGAGCCGTCCACGTCCGCATCGGTCATGATGATGATGCGGTGGTAGCGCAGCTTGTCGAGGTTGTAGTCTTCCTTGCCGATGCCCGTGCCCAGCGCGGTGATCAGCGTCAGCACTTCCTGGCTCGACAGCATCTTGTCGAAGCGCGCGCGCTCCACGTTCAGGATCTTGCCCTTGAGCGGCAGGATTGCCTGGAACTTGCGGTCGCGGCCCTGCTTGGCCGAGCCGCCTGCGGAGTCACCCTCCACCAGGAACAGTTCAGACTGTGCCGGATCCTTTTCCTGGCAGTCGGCCAGCTTGCCCGGCAGGCCCATGCCGTCCATCACGCCCTTGCGGCGCGTCATTTCGCGCGCCTTGCGCGCTGCCTCGCGGGCGCGGGCAGCGTCGACGATCTTGCCGCAGATGATCTTGGCGTCGTTCGGCGTTTCCAGCAGGAAGTCGGTCAGCGCCTTGCCGACCAGTTCTTCCACGGGCAGGCGCACCTCGGACGACACGAGCTTGTCCTTGGTCTGCGAGCTGAACTTCGGCTCGGGCACCTTCACCGACAGCACGCAGGCCAGGCCCTCGCGCATGTCGTCGCCGCTGGTTTCCACCTTGGCCTTCTTGGCGATCTCGTTTTCTTCGATGTACTTGTTGACGACGCGCGTCATCGCCGCACGCAGGCCGGTCAGGTGGGTACCGCCGTCGCGCTGCGGAATGTTGTTCGTGAAGCAGAGCACCTGCTCGTTGTAGCCATCGTTCCACTGCATGGCCACTTCCACGGCAATGCCATCCTTCTCGGCGTTCGCGTAGAAAATGTTCTGGTGCAGCGTGGTCTTGGCGCGGTTGATGTACTCGACAAAGCCCTTCACGCCGCCCGAGAACGCGAAGTCCTCTTCCTTGCCCGTGCGTTGGTCCACCAGCTTGATGTGCACGCCGTTGTTCAGGAACGAGAGTTCGCGGATGCGCTTGGACAGCACCTCGTAGTGGAACTCGACGTTGGTGAAGATTTCCTCGTCGGCCAGGAAGTGCACCTCGGTGCCGCGCTTGTCGGTGGCGCCGACGATCTTCATCGGCGAGACCTCCACGGGCTGGCCGTCCGGCCCTTCCACGGTCTCGATGATGCGGTTCTGCACCTCGCCCTTGGCGAACTCGATCAGGTTCACCTGGCCATCGCGGCGCACGGTCAGGCGCAGCCACTTCGACAGCGCGTTCACGCACGACACGCCCACGCCGTGCAGGCCGCCCGACACCTTGTAGCTGTTCTGGTTGAACTTGCCGCCGGCGTGCAGCTCGGTCATGGCGATTTCCGCCGCGCTGCGCTTCGGCTCGTGCTTGTCGTCGAACTTCACCGCCGGCGGAATGCCGCGCCCGTTGTCGACGATCGAGATCGAGTTGTCGCTGTGGATCGTGACGAGGATCTCGGTGCAATAGCCGGCCAGCGCTTCGTCGATCGAGTTGTCGAGCACCTCGAACACCAGGTGGTGCAGGCCGGTGCCGTCGGACGTATCGCCGATGTACATGCCGGGACGCTTGCGCACCGCTTCCAGGCCTTCCAGGATCTGGATCGAAGAGGCGCCGTAAGTGTTTTCCTGCTGCGGTTTCTGCTGATCGGTCATGTTTTCCTACTCACGATACTGACGGCAAATACGGGGGAATCCGAACCGGCGCCGGATGGCGGCGGGTACGGATGGTCCGCATCTGCGGGTTACTTAAAAACGGCAAAAGGGGCGGATCCCGTGGATCCGGCCCCTGCTGCGGTGTGTGCCCGATTGTGTATGGATGGCGCGCTCGTGCTGGCCATCAAATGCGCATCGGCATCACGACGTACTTGAAGTTGTCGTCTTCCGGCACGGTAATCAGCGCACTCGAATTGGAGTCGCCGAGGCTGACCTGCACCTGCTCGCTCTTGAGGTTGCCGAGCACGTCGAGCAGGTAGGTCACGTTGAACCCGATATCGAGGGCATCGCCCGAATAGTCGAGTTCGAGCTCTTCCTGCGCCTCTTCCTGATCGGCGTTGGTCGAGCTGATCTTCAGCACGTGCGTGTCGAGGATGCAGCGCACGCCCTTGAACTTGTCGGTGGTCAGGATGGCCGTGCGTTGTAGCGCCTGCTGCAGCACCACGCGGTCGATCGCGAACGCATTCTTGTAGCCCTTCGGAATCACGCGCTGGAAGTCCGGGAACTTGCCTTCCACGAGCTTGCTGATCAGTTCCACGTTGGCGAACGTGAACTTGATCTGGTTCGCGGCCAGCTGCACCTGCACGGGATCGTCGGTATCTTCCAGCAGCCGCTGCAGTTCCAGGATGGTCTTGCGCGGGATGATGACTTCCTGGCGCGAGCCCACGCCCGTGGCTTCATTCTCGAGCTCCACGCCGCAGTACGCCAGGCGGTGACCATCGGTGGCCACGGCCATTACCTTCTTGCCGTCCACCACCAGCAGCATGCCGTTGAGGTAGTAGCGGATGTCCTGCTGGGCCATCGCGAAATGCACCATCGCCAGCAGATGCTTGAACGTCTTCTGCGGCAGGCTCACGCTCGCGTTGAACTCGGCGGCTTCGGCAACGGTCGGGAATTCCTCGGCGGCCAGCGTCTGCAGCGCGAAGCGGCTCTTGCCCGATTGCACGGTCATGCGCTTGTCGTTCAGCGACAGCGCCACGTCGCCATCGGGCATCGCGCGCAGGATGTCCAGCAGCTTGCGCGCGGCCACGGTGGTGGCCACGTCGTCGCTGCCGACGCCGCATTCGGCATGGGTCGTGATCTGGATCTCGATGTCGGTCGAGAGGAAGGACACGTTCGAGCCGGACTTGCGAATCAGCAGGTTGGCCAGGATCGGGAGGGTGTGGCGGCGCTCCACGATGCCGCTCACGATTTGCAGCGGACGCAGCAGATTGTCTCGCGAGGTTTTGACCAATTGCATTGAATTTATCCTTCGTCGTTTGTCGTCGGCGACCGCGGAATCGGGTGTCACTTCCTGGATATCCAAATTCACTTAGGAATCAAGGAGTTAATGCCGGATTGTACCAAGGATAAGCCGCTGCGGTGAAGCGGGGCGAATCCGGCGCGGCGCCCGGCTGTGCACAAAATGCCACGCTGGCTTGCCCATCTGCGCCAATTCGTCCCGACTCACCGCAAAGCCTTATCTGAGGCCGGAATCCCGCGATACAACAGTTGTTCAGGCGCCCGTTTGCCGCCAGGCGCGCACCCAGTAGTATGCCAGCCCGGCAAGGCTGGCCTGTAAAAAGGCGAATCAGCCCTTGAGCGTCTGTTCCAGCACGTGCAGCTCGTGGTTCAGCTGGGCGTCCTTGCTACGCTCGTCGGCGATCTTGCGCACGGCATGCAGCACCGTGGTGTGGTCGCGCCCGCCGAACAGCTCGCCGATCTCGGGCAGGCTCTTCTGCGTCAGTTCCTTGGCCAGGTACATCGCAATCTGGCGCGGCCGCGCGATATTGGCGGGCCGCTTCTTCGAGTACATGTCCGCGACCTTGATGTTGTAGAAGTCGGCACAGGTCTTCTGGATGTTTTCCACGGAGATCTGGCGATTCTGCACGGTCAGCAGGTCTTTCAGCGCTTCGCGCGTCACCTCGATCGTGATGTCCTTGCCGTGGAAGTTCGAGAACGCCAGGATCTTGCGCAGCGCCCCTTCCAGCTCGCGCACGTTCGAGCGCAGGTGCTTGGCCACGAAGAAGGCCACTTCCTCGGGCACGCTCACGTTCTCGGCAGCCGCCTTCTTCATCAGGATGGCCACGCGCATTTCCAGCTCGGGCGGCTCGATTGCCACCGTCAGGCCGGAGTCGAAGCGCGAGATCAGGCGGTCGTCGATGCCGGTGATCTCCTTCGGATAGGTGTCGCTGGTGATGATCACCTGCGCACGGTTCGCGATCAGCGCCTCGAACGCGTAGAAGAACTCTTCCTGCGTGCGGTTCTTGCCCGAGAAGAACTGGATGTCATCGATCAGCAGCAGATCCAGCGAGTGGTAGTAGCGCTTGAATTCGTCGAACGCCTTGCGCTGGTACGCCTTCACCACGTCGGACACGTACTGCTCGGCATGGATGTAGCGAATGCGCGCGCGCGGGTTCTCCATCAGCATGAAGTTGCCGATTGCGTGTATCAGGTGGGTCTTGCCCAGGCCCACGCCGCCGTACAGGTACAGCGGGTTGTAGGACTTGCCCGGGTTGTTGGCTACCTGGATGGCCGCGGCGCGCGCCAGCTGGTTGGCCTTGCCGGTCACGAAGTTGTCGAACGTCAGGATCGGGTTCAGGCGCGAGCGCTCGTGCACCGTGTCGCTCGGCTGGGCGCCACCGGCAACGCCCGGCTGCTGCGGCGTCACGCGGTAGGAGCGGGCGCTGGCTTCCGCCGCGTCCATCTGCGTCACATCAATCTCGCCCATGTCCGGCAGCTGGCCGCCAGCACCCTGCAGCGGATGCCCGGTCGGCGCGGCGCCGCGGTTCTGCGGCATGCCGGCCGACGGGGGGTAGGGCGTCTGGCCGGTTGGCTGGCCATAGCCGGGCTGGCCGCCATTGGGCTGGCCCGGATAGTCGTGATAGCCGCCCAACTGCGCGCCACCCATCTGGGCGGCGTGCGGGGCGTGATGCGAGGCCTGGTGCGAGGCTTGGTGGGCCGCCGGCGCCTGGCCGTACGCCTGGGCCGCCGCCATGCTGGCCGGTCCCGGATAGGGTGCGCCGCCCGTACCCATGCCTGCGTGTCCCGCGTGGCCTGCTTGCGTATGGCCATGTTCGTGGCCCTGGGGCATCGCCTGCTGGGTGTAGCCGGCCGCACGGCCCGACGCCGTGGGGTCCAGCACAAAGTGAACGCTAACCTGCGTTTCCCAGTATTCGCACGCAAGCGCGGTGATGCGCCCCGAAAACTGGCTCTTGACCCAGTCGAGCTTGAAGCGGTTGGGCGCGGCAATCCGCAGCGCATGCGCTTCCTCGTCGAAGGCGACCGGCGCCAACGGCTTGATCCAGGTTTTGAACTGTTGCGGCGTCAGTTCGCGCTCGAGCTGCGCGGCTGCCGCCTGCCAGAAATCTTGCATGTGTTCTTCTAGGTGACACGCACCGTCTTCGTTGACGACGCGTCACGGGTGACCCAGTGCTCGCATGACGGGTCTGCTGCAATGGCTTTTTATCCACTTCGCTTGCGCGAAAGGCAAGACGCCGTCCACGAATGCAGTGCATTCCAACGGCGGCAAAAGCAGGTATACGTCTTGGTATACCAGGGCAGGCAGTCCCGGGTTGTGCGTGCGCCACGCGGCCCGTGTAGTGTTTGGACCGGGATTGTACCCCCCGTCCCAAGTTATCCACAAAGGATAACCCTGTGGACAAGTTGTGAAAAATCAGTGGATTTGTGTGCACAACCCATATACGGCACCGCTGCCCGAGGCCGGTGGAAGGCCCGATAATCCATCGGAAACAAGGACTTGACCTGCGGCACTACCGCCGATAGGTGACCGGGAATACCCACAGAGTTACCCACCGGGCGTTGTGGACAATGGCGCACCGCCGCGCGCAGCGCCTTGCCCCGCACATGTCGCGCGATTGCAGGCACTGGCCATCCGTCGCCTTGACACCGGCGAGGAAAATCAGTTAAATGGCGGGTTCTGCGATGCGGCAGGGGATCACGTATGCGCATCGCCGGGTCTGGCCAGGACCGTATACGTGTAAACGTGTGCGGCATCGGGCAAGCGGCCTGATCCCCGCCAGTGCTTGGCCCGCGACGCGCGGCAAAGCCAGCGGCGGCCGGCAGCAAGACAGAACCAGAATCGTCGGCATGGCCGCAGCGACCTCATCCGGGCGTCTGCGTTGCGGCAGCCCATGCGAACCATACGCGGCGGCCAGGTCCCCGGCATCAGCCGGCGCCCGGAAGCCCGGATCAACCAGAGAGTGCAACATGAAACGTACCTACCAACCTTCCGTTACCCGCCGCAAGCGTACCCATGGTTTCCGCGTGCGCATGAAGACCCGCGGCGGCCGTGCCGTGATCAACGCCCGCCGCGCCAAGGGCCGCAAGCGCCTGGCAATCTGAGTGCCTGGCGACCGGCCTGGATGGCACGCAGCGTGACGGCCCGCCGGCACGTGCGATGACCATCCTGCCCAGCGCCTCGCACTCAGGATGGCCAGGAGCGCCGCCGCCGAAGCCCGGCTTCCCAGCAGCTTTGACCAGCGTGTCGGACCATGCCTTTCCCAAAGCCGCGAGGCTCACAAAGACGGATGAGTTTTCATCCGTTTTTGCATTGCGGCCCCGGCGACGCTCGACACACTTCGTGTTGTACGTGCGCCCCAACGGCCAGCCCCAGGCCCGCCTGGGGATTGTGGTGGGCAAGAAGTTCGCGCCGCGCGCCGCCGAGCGCAATCTCGTGAAGCGCATGGTGCGGGAACTGTTCCGAGGCCGGCAGGCCCAACTGGCGGGCCGCGACATCCTGTTGCGGCTGCAGGCGAAGTTTCCGCGCGCGGACTTTGCCAGCCGGTCGGCCATACGGCGGGCCTGCCTGGCGGAGTTGACCGGCCTGCTCGATGTGGCGGCCCGGCCGTTACCGCCGGCCGACCCCGTTGCACCGGTGGCGGCAACCGCCCCGCCGGCCACGCCCGCCGCGCCAGCCTGACCATCACCATGAAGCGAATCCTGCTAGCCCTGCTGCGCGTCTACAAGATCGCCCTGAGTCCTTACCTGGGCTCGCAGTGCCGCTTCCTGCCAACCTGTTCCGACTATGCCCGCGACGCCATCGTCATGCATGGCGCGGCGCGGGGCACGTGGATGACCGCTTGCAGACTCTGCCGCTGCCATCCTTTCGCAAAGGGCGGGTATGATCCCGTGCCCGAGCCTGTTGTAAACGGGACAGCCGCCGCGGTGCCCCCAGCAAGTGCCGCGCCCGGCCGCCCGTCCGTCACGGTCCGGCTCCCCAGACCCTGATTCCCCCAGACCATAGCGAGACATGGATATCAAACGCACCATCCTGTGGGTCATCTTCTCGATGTCCCTCGTGCTGCTCTACGACAACTGGCAGCGCGCCAACGGCCACGCGTCGATGTTCTTCCCGAGCGCCAACACGCAACAGCAGGCCGCCCCGGCCAATGGTGCGAGCGGCGCCGCAGCCCAGGGTGACGTGCCCAAGGCCGCCGGGACGAGCGCTTCCGCCCCGGGCGCCGTGCCGGGCGCCCCGCAGGCTGCCGCGCAGCCCTCGGGCGAGAAGGTGGTGGTCACCACCGACGAAGTGCGCGCCGAGATCGACACCGCCGGCGGCATCCTGTCGCGCCTGGAACTGCTCAACGAGCACGAGAAGGACGGCAAGCCCGTGGTGCTGTTCGAGCGCGACGCCACGCGCACGTATCTGGCCCGTTCGGGCCTGATCGGCGGCGACCTGCCGAACCACACCACCGTGTTCACCGCCGCCCCGGGTGCCCGTACGCTGGCACCGGGCCAGGACAAGCTCGACGTGGTGCTGACGGCCGAGAAGAACGGCGTGAAGTTCGTGAAGACCTACACGTTCCACAAGGGCAACTACGTCATCGACGCACGTTTCGACGTGACGAACGCCGGCACCGCCCCGATCTCGCCCACGCTGTACCTGGAACTGGCGCGTGACGGCAGCAAGGTGGAACAGTCGCAGTTCTACAGCACGTTCACGGGCCCGGCCATCTACACGAACGCCGACAAGTACCACAAGCTCAGCTTCGAAGACATCGCCAAGGGCAAGGCCACCGTGCCGGCCGCCACAGACAATGGCTGGGTGGCGATGGTGCAGCACTACTTCGCCTCGGCCTGGATTCCGCAGAACGGCAAGCAGCACAGCTTCTACGCCGAGCAGATCGATCCGAACCTGTACCGCGTGGGTGTGCAGCAGCCGCTGGGACAGCTGGCCCCGGGCGCCACGGTGAGCACCGATGCCCGCCTGTTCGCCGGTCCGCAGGAAGAGCGCATGCTCGAACAGATCACGCCGGGCCTGGAACTGGTCAAGGACTATGGCTGGCTGACCATCCTGGCCAAGCCGCTGTTCTGGCTGCTGGAAAAGCTGCACGGCTTCCTGGGCAACTGGGGCTGGTCGATCATCGCGCTGACGGTGCTGATCAAGCTGGTGTTCTTCCCGCTGTCGGCTGCCAGCTACAAGTCGATGGGCAAGATGAAGGACCTGCAGCCCCGCATGACGGCCATCCGCGAGCGCTACAAGGGCGACCCGCAGAAGATGAACCAGGAGATGATGGGCCTGTACCGCACCGAGAAGGTCAATCCGCTCGGCGGCTGCCTGCCGATCGTGATCCAGATCCCGGTGTTCATCGCGCTGTACTGGGTGCTGCTGTCGTCGGTGGAAATGCGCGGTGCGCCGTGGCTGGGCTGGATCCATGACCTGTCGGTGCCGGATCCGTTCTACATCCTGCCGATCGTGATGGCCGTGTCGATGTTCGTGCAGACCAAGCTGAACCCGACGCCGCCGGACCCCGTGCAGGCCAAGGTCATGATGATCATGCCGCTGGTGTTCTCGTTCATGTTCTTCTTCTTCCCGGCCGGCCTGGTGCTGTACTGGGTGGTGAACAACATCCTGTCGATCGCCCAGCAATGGCAGATCAACCGCATGCTCGGCAAGGGCAAGGCGGCGGCTGTCGCCAAGGGCTGATCCGCCTCCGGGCCAACCAACCCGATCTCCGAAAAACCCGGCCGCGAGCCGGGTTTTTTGTTTCCGGCGTATGCTTCGAGACTTGAGTCTTATATAAGACTCGATGCCCCCCCGCCGCCGCGCAGCAAACCCGGACGAACCCAGAGGAGACACGCCATGACATGGTCGGCCAGCCAGTACGTGCAGTTCGAGGACGAGCGCACCCGTCCGGTACGCGACCTCGTGGGTGCCATTCCCACCGCCAGCGCGCGCCGCGTGGTCGATATCGGCTGCGGGCCCGGCAACTCCACCGAAGTGCTGGCGGCGCGTTTCCACGGCGCCGAGGTCACCGGCCTGGACAGCGACGCCGACATGATCGCGGCGGCGCGCAAACGCCTGCCGAACCTGCGCTTCGACATCGCCGACGTCACGCAATGGGCCGATACCGGGCCGTGGGACGTCATCCTGGCCAATGCGGTGTTCCAGTGGGTGCCCGACCACGCCCGGCTGCTGCCGGGCCTGATCGGCAAGCTCGCGCCCGGCGGCAGCCTGGCCGTGCAGATGCCGGACAACCTCAACGAGCCGCCCCACCTGCTGATGCGCGAGACGGCCATGAACGGCCCCTGGTCGCCCAAGCTCACGGCCGCCGCCGAGGCGCGCACGGCCCTGGCCTCGGAGCGCTGGTACTACGAGCTGCTGAAGCCGCATTGCTCGCGCGTGGATATCTGGCGCACGATCTACCAGCACCCGCTCAAGGGCGGCCCCGCCGCGGTGGTGGAATGGTTCAAGGGCAGCGGGCTGCGTCCGTTCCTGGCGCCGCTGGACGAGCCCGAGAAGGCCGCCTACCTCCAGCAGTACGAGGCGGCACTCGCAAAAGTCTTTCCGGCGCTGCCCGACGGCACGGTGCTGCTGCCATTCCCGCGCGTATTCATCGTGGCCACTCGGTAGCCAGGCGCGCACATCGCCCGGGCGGGGGTGCGTCATGGCCCACCTCATCGCCTACACTAGACGGACGCTGCGCAGTCAATCTGTTTGCACCCAGAGACACCGCCATGAACCGTCAGCCCGTGCTGCACCGGAAGATGCGTCCCGCCGCCGCGTTCGTTGTGCTGGCGGAAACCGGCCTGGAAGCCGTGCACGCCCAGCTGGATGCACTGCAACATCGCGACGAGGTGGAGGATGTGCACGCCCTGCGCGTGGCGGTGCGCCACCTGCGCGCGGTCACCTGGGCGTTCGGGCCGGTGTTGCCTGAGAGCGTCAAGACCCGCTGGAAAGCGGCGCTGCACGACGTGGCCGATGCCGCCGGCGACGTGCGCGACTGGGATGTCTTCATCGCCGAGACCCTGGCGCCCGCGCTGGCGCAGCAGCCGCAAGACCCGGTACTGGCGGCACTGGTCGACATTGCCCAGAGCCGGCGCACCGTCGCACACGCCGCAATGATGACAAGGTTGTCACGCTATCGGCAGGCCCCATTGCCTACGCTGAAGCGTGACCTGGCGCACCTGCAGGCGCGCGGCGGCAAGGGCCGGCTGCGGACGTTCGCGCCCAAGCGCATCCGCAAGGCACGCAACAAGGTGCGCGACCTCGCCCGCGTGGCGCGCGATGGCCGGACGGAGCACGTGCACCAGCTCCGCATCGGCAACAAGCGGCTGCGCTACGCCATCGAGGCGCTCTCCGACGTGCTGCCGGGCCGCTATCGCAACAAGCTGCGCAAGGCGCTGGTGGCGCGGCAATCCGAACTGGGCGCCGTCATCGATGGCGCCGTGGCGCGCCGCCTGATGTGCGAATGCCTCGACGTGGCACCGCAAGACTGAAATCCGTGCCTTCCGGCCGCCAAGGCCATTGACCGCAGTCGATCTGCGACAATACCGCCCATGACAGCTACCCCGCTTCCCATTGCCGCAATCGCCACCGCACCGGGCCGTGGCGGCATCGGCGTCGTGCGTGTGTCCGGCCCCGACGTGGGCCCGGTCATGCGCGCCGTGTGCGGCCGCGCGCTGCAACCGCGCCACGCCACCTACCTGCCTTTTCTCGACGCGCACGGCAAGGTCATCGACCATGGCCTGGCGCTGTACTTCCCGGCGCCCAATTCCTACACCGGCGAGGAAGTGCTGGAGCTGCAGGGGCATGGCGGCCCCGTGGTCATGCAGATGCTGCTGTCGCGCTGTCTCGATGCCGGCAAGGACATCGGCCTGCGCGTGGCCGAACCCGGAGAGTTCACGCGCCGCGCCTTCCTGAACGACAAGCTCGACCTGGCACAGGCCGAGGCCGTGGCCGACCTGATCGAGGCCAGCACCGAAGCGGCCGCACGCTCCGCCGCGCGGTCGATGGAAGGCGAATTCTCGAAGGCGATCCACGCGCTGGTGGAGAAGGTTATCCACCTGCGCATGCTGGTGGAGGCCACGCTGGACTTCCCCGAAGAGGAGATCGACTTCCTCGAGGCCTCGGACGCGCGCGGCCAGCTGGCCCGCATTCGCGACGACCTGGCGGGCGTGCTGCGCCAGGCGCGGCAGGGCTCGCTGCTGCGCGAGGGCCTCTCGGTGGTGCTGGCCGGCCAGCCCAACGTGGGCAAGTCGTCGCTGCTCAATGCGCTGGCCGGCGCCGAACTGGCCATCGTCACGCCAATTGCCGGCACCACGCGCGACCGCGTGCGCGAGACCATCCAGATCGACGGCATTCCGCTGCACATCATCGACACCGCCGGCCTGCGCGACGATGCCGCCGACGAGGTGGAGCGCATCGGCATCGAGCGCACGTGGGAAGCCATCCGGCGCGCCGACATCGTGCTGCATCTGGTGGACGCGGCCGACTATCTGGAGCACGGCATCTCCGAGGTGGACGATCACATCGACGATCGCCTGAGCGGCCAGTTGCCGCCGGGCTCGCCGATCGTGCGCGTGGTGAACAAGATCGACCTGGCACCGGCCGCCGGCGAGATGGGGTTCGGCGGCAACCGCCCGCATGTGGTGGCGGCCAACGGGCCGAACCCGACCGAGATCTGGATCTCCGCGCGCACCGGCGCGGGCATCGACCTGATGCGCCGCGAGCTGCTGCGGCTGATTGGCTGGCAATCGGGCAACGAAGGCACGTTCCTGGCGCGCGAGCGGCACCTGATCGCGCTGCGCAGCGCGCAGTCGCACCTCGATTGCGCCGTGGAACGCGCCGCGCAGAACGCGCAGGCGCTGGACCTCTTCGCCGAGGAACTGCGCCTGGCGCAGGATCACCTGAACAGCATCACCGGCGAGTTCACCAGCGACGACCTGCTGGGCACCATCTTCACGCGCTTCTGCATCGGCAAGTAGGCGGCGCCGCTCACAGGCGGCGCAGCGGAATGTAGGCGCGGAACAGCCGGCCCTGATGGCGCGGCGGCGTAGCGTGCCGCCGGCCCCGTTTCCGCCTTGCCTTGCGCACCCCGCGCGGCGGCACGAAGTCTTCCGGAATCGCCGTAATGCCATCGAACAGCGACGGCTGGTGTGCCACCGTGCGCTCGGCGCGCCGCAGGCGGCTGCGCAGCGTGCAGACCGCAATGGCCAGATGGCGCGCGATGGCCTGCCGGTCGTTGCCGATATTCGCGAAGACCCGCACATAGGCCACGGCTTCCGCAAAGCGTTCGCGCAACTGACAAGACTGCGTACGCGCCTCCTCATGCATGGTCAGCGCCAGGGCCGGGTCTGACGCCTCGGCGGCGGCCAGCGCCACGGCAACCGGATTCTCATGCGCGGCACCGTCTGCATCCTCACGCGGCGCGTCGAGCCGCACCGCAAATTGCAGGTGCTTCTCGGCGAAGTTCACGAAGCGGTTGTAAAGCCGGCCGAGGATCTGCTGATGGAAGGCCGGGTCGTCGGCGTCGGGGGGCGGCTGGCGGTCCTGGCTCAGTTCCGTGGCAACGATCCACGCTTCGATCTTGAGGTCTTCCACGGTCGTTTCGCCGCGCGAGCGGCTGGCAATGCGGCGCAGGTCGGCAAGAATGGCCGGAATCAGCCGGCCGAGGAATGCGCCTGCGGAACGAAGGGACATGACGGGGGACGAGGCAAAGGCGGACTTGGCACTCTACGGCGCGCCGGCAGGATGGAAATAGACGTATCGCCAAAAGCTGCCGCGTCAGATGCCGGCGGCGCCTGCTCACAGCCTGCACGCGCCAACAGCCGTCCCGGATCGTGCGCAGCAACTCGCTCGGCGCGCCCGGGCCCATCATCGTGTGAAGCGCGCCATACCTGCGGCCTGATCCATTGACGTCGTGATGGCCGCCGCAGCGGCATCGGCGGAAGATGAAGGGAATTGGGAGGGAATGCTCCACGTCCGCGCGTTGACTTGAACGCCGATGTGGCGGACCATCGGCCCCAACGCAAACCGGAGTACAACATCATGCCGCGCGTATCGAAGGCGGAAGCGGAGCGGAACCGCGCAGTCATTGAACAGGTGTCGTCGCGCCTGTTTCGCGAGCAGGGTTTTCACGGCATCAGCGTGGCCGACCTGATGGGCGCTGCCGGGCTCACCCACGGCGGCTTCTACGGCCATTTCGAATCGAAGGATGCGCTGGCGGCCATCGCCTGCACACGGGCCTTCGAGGAAGCCGAGGCGCGCTGGCGCAAGCGTGTGGACGATGCGCCGGACAACGCGGCCGCGCTGACCGCGCTGATCGACAACTACCTGTCGGCCCGCAATCGCAACAACGCCGGTGCCGGCTGCCCGGTGCCCGCGCTGGCCAATGACGTGGCGCGCGAGCCCGCCGACAAGCCGGTGCGCGAGGCGTTCCGCGACGGGCTTGAAACGCTCGTCGACATCCTGGCTACCGTGCAGCCGTCGGCGGGCGAGTCGGTCGGCAAATCGGGCGGCACCTCGACCGGTATCTCGGCCGCGCAGCGCAGTACGGCGCTGGCGCAGATGGCCACGCTGGCCGGCGCGCTGGTGCTGTCCCGCGCCACGCAGGGCACCGCGCTGTCGAACGAGTTCCTGGCGGCGGCCCGGGGGTTCCTGCTGGAACAGGCCGAAGCCGCCTAGGCGCGCTACACTGGCGCACTTCGCCGTCCTGCCCCGCCCCCCGATGTTGAGCCGTACCAGACAAACCCTTATCGCCATCGTTGCCGTCGTCGTCCTTTGCCTGCTGTGGTTCGTCGGCAATGAAAAACATGACGCGGCACCCGTCGACACCGTTGCCGGCGACACCCCCGCCAGCGTACCGCGCGGCATACCGCGCAACGGCACGCTCGACCCCATCAGCATCGATCCCGAGCGTCCCGCCGACGAGCTGCCCCAGTATCAGGCCGATGGCCTGGCGGGCGACTACCGCAGCGACGCCAGCGCGGCCGACGACCGCTATCGCGGCAAGTACTTCATCGTCGAAGGCGTGGCCAGCGGCATCCGTCGCGACGACCGCGACGGCGTGTTCCTCGATATCCGCACCAGCAGCCCCGACCAGATGGTGCGTGCCGTACTGCTGCGCCGCCAGATCTGCGGCCCCGCCGGGCGCACCTGTGAAGTGGAGGCGCGCGCCACCATGGTCCGGCGCGGCCAGAAGGTGGCCGTGGAATGCACGGGCGCCGGCCAGGACGCCGCCGGCATGCCGCTGCTGGCCGACTGCCTGCTGCGGGGCGGCGCCAACTAGGCGCCCGGCCCGCCACGGCGGGTGGCGCCCGGCCCATGGGTCACACCGGGGCCTCACCCCCGGATTAGCGGCATCTCCTCACCGCTGTTCGGCGCTTTGATCGCCGGCCGGCACGCCTACAGTACGCAGGCATGCTGCCGGCAATGCGCCCCTGAACCGCCTCGCGTGCGGCATCCGGGCAGCCGGCCCAACTAGCCGACGCGCGATCAGGATCCGAAATGAAGAGAGCAACAATTGCCGCCACGCTGGCCCTGCTGGCCACGGGCTGTTCCACCTACCAGAGCGTGTCGCCGGTCGACACCTCCAACCAGGTCGACCCGATCGCCGGCTTCCAGAACGGCCCGTATGGCGGCCCGGCCCAGTTCCGCGTGGATGGCAACCAGGTAGTGGGCGCCGACGGCGCGCTGTTCTGCGTGATCACCAATCAGGTGAACGGCAATGCCTACGTGGAAGACTTCGCGAATGCGCTGCGGGCCCGCAACTTCGAGGTGAAGATGCTGCCGCCGCAATCGTCGGTGGCGTCGTGCCCTCTGACGGCCGCGTACACGGCGCAGCGCCAGACCTACATCACCCCGTTCCTGGTCTCCGCCGACATCACGGTGTTCCGCAACGGCGAGCGCGTGGGCAAGGCGATCTTCAGCGCCAACCGCAGCGCCGGCGGCCTCAACCTGAGCAACTTCATCCAGCCCGATGCCAAGATCGAGGAACTGGTGGACCGCCTGTTCCCGGGCCTGAAGCCGCAACCGGCGCCGGCCCAGGCCACACCGGCCCCGGCGCCCGCGCCGGCCACAACCGCGGCAGCCAACCCGGCGGCCTGACAGCGCCGCAGAGCGGTCACCCGGGGCAGCATGGGGCAGCACGGGGCAGCACGGGGCCGCACCGGATCGCATCGGCCGCCCCGGGTACGGCCCCAGGCCGCGCGCTCAGGCCAGGCGGAACACTTCCACCGCCTGGCGCAGCTCCTGCGCCTGATGGTGCAGGCTTTCGGCGGCGGCGGCGGCTTCTTCCACCAGCGCGGCGTTCTGCTGCGTGACGGTATCCATCTCGGCCACCGCGCCGCTCACCTGGGCCAGCCCCTGCGACTGCTCGCGCGAGGCAACGCTGATATCGCCCATCAAGGCGGCGATGGCTTCCACGCGGCGCACGATGTCGTCGATGGCCGTGCCGGCCTGCTGCGTGGCCTCGTTGCCTGTCTTCAGGTCCGTGACGGTACGCTCGATCAACTGCTTGATCTCGCCCGCCGCGTTGGCGCTGCGTTGCGCCAGGCTGCGCACCTCGCCCGCCACCACCGCGAAACCGCGTCCGTGCTCGCCGGCGCGTGCCGCTTCCACGGCGGCGTTCAGCGCCAGGATGTTGGTCTGGAACGCAATGCCGTCGATCATGCCGATGATGTCCACCACCTGCTGCGCGTTGCGATGGATGTCGGCCATCGTGGTCACCACGCGGCCCACCGTGCTGCCGCCCGCGCGTGCGGCGTCGGCCGCGCTGGCCACGGCGGCGTTGGCGTCGTGCGCGTTGTCGGCGTTCTGCTTCACCGTGGCAGACAGTTCCTCGATGCTGGCCACGGTGCGCTCCAGGCTGCCGGCCTGCGAAGCGGTGCGCGCCGACAGGTCGGCGTTGCCGCTTGCAATCTGGCTTGTACTGCCCGCGATGGCGCTGACGCTGCCGCGCACCTTGTCGACGATGCCCGACAGCCCCTGTCCAACGCCGTCGATGGCCCGCATCAGCTGGCCAATCTCGTCGTGGCGCGTGCTGTCCAGCCGCGCGGTGAGGTCACCCGAGGCCAGGCGCCCGGCCGCATCGGCGGCTTCGGCCAGCGGCTGGCTCACCATCCGGCGCAACAGCCACCAGAACGCGGCGGACACCGCCAGCGCCGCCAGCAGGCCGCCGGCCAGGAAGCGGTTGCGGCTGGCCACCAGTTCGTCGCGCAGCGAATCCATCGGCACGCTGCCGGCAATCATCCATTGCCACTCGGGATAGGTCACGAACGCGGTCAGGCGCTCGACCGGCGCGCTGTTGCCGATCGCCACCGTATTGACGACGGCGCCGTCCTTCGCGGCGATCATGTCGCGAATCCACGGCTTGCCCGCCGCATCCTTGGCATCGATCTGCACGGTGCCCTCGGAACCCGAGCGGTCCACCATCACCTTGCCCTGGTCGGCGCCCGGCTTGGCATCGATCACGATGAACTGGCCGTCGTCGCCAATCTTCTTGCGGCGGATGCGGTTCTTCAGCGCCGCCAGTTCGGCTTCCACGTTCACGCCCACGTACAGCGCGCCAACGATCTTGCCCGCCGCATCGCGCACGGGCTCGTACTTGCTCATGTAGGGCTTGCCGAACAGCCACGCCAGCGAGCGGTACGACTTGCCGCTGGACACCGCCGCATAGGCGGCGCTGGTGCGATCCAGCAGCGTCGCAACGGCGCGCTGGCCGTCCTGCTTCTTGAGCGAGGTGGTTACGCGGATGTAGTCGTCGCCGGTCCGCGCGAACACCGTGGCCACCACGCCGCCGGTATTGGCGAAGAACTTGTCTGGCACCTCGAAGCTGTTGTTCAGCAGCAGGTCGCCGCTGCGGAAGGCGGGCGTGGCCTTGCCAACCACCTCGATGGTCTGCGAGGGGTCCACCGTGTACGGGCCGGGCAGCACCGACGCGAAGTTCAGCAGGAAGCGGTCGGCCTCCTGCAGCATGGTGTCGTCGAGCTGGGCCACCAGCTCGCGCAGGGTTTCGCTTTCGGCGGTAATGGCCTCGCGGGCCTGCGCTTCGAGCTGGTGCATGCTGCTGAGCGACAGCGCCAGCGAGAACGCGCCGAACGCAACCAGTTGCACAGCAAGCACGATCAACGCGATACGCGTGCCGATGCTCCAGCTTGCCGCGCGCGAGCGTACGCCGCCCGCCGCGGCCTGCCGGGGCAGGTCAAGGGAATAGGTAGAAGACAAAGGGGCGCTCCGTGATAACGCCATGCGCCGGCATGGCGCACGGGCGACGTCCGCTCTGACGGCAGATCGTCACAGCGCTGTTATCGGATGTCCGGACAATCCCTTGAGTGCCAGTGAACGCTTAATCTAGAACGCCGGCTCATATATCACGATGTGACAGGAAAACATGCGCCGAACGCAACTTCTTGCGGGAGTTGCTCTGGTCGGCGCATGGCGAAACATCGTCCCTTCGACGGTCGTTATGCAACCGGTTTCAGTCGTCGAGCCGGCCCAGGCGCACCACGGTCACGCCGGGCCGCAGCTGGCGCAGCGACGGCATCACCAGCACGCAGTTCGGGTACGGCGTCACCACCGGTTCGCCATCGCGCCAGCCGATCACGGTGCCGGCGTCGGCGAACGTTTCGAGCCCCGTGTACGGGCCGGCGAAGCGGAAATCCATGCTGCTGGCCACCACGGGCTCGGTCACGCGTACCACGCGCTGCGCCGCCGGCAGCGGGCGCAGCCAGCCGGCCGGCAGATCGGCCTCGTCGATGACGCCGGCGTGCAGCAGGAAGCGCGCGGTGCTGTCGCGCGCCACATCCACGGCCGCGGTTTCCCAATGCTGGCCGCATTCGATCAGTAGCGCATTGCGCGCGCTGGCCGCCTCGCCAAACCCGGCGTAGTCGCGCATGCGACGGCCTTCGGGATGGCCTTCGTCGACGATGATGTCGGCCGGCGCACCCACCGCCTGCGACAGGGCGATGCCCTTGTCCAGCGGACCCGAGACGATCAGCGGACGGCTTTTCTCGTGCATCGAATGCAGGTCCAGCAGTAGGTCCACTGTGTCGATCACGGGACGCATGGCGCGTGCACGCCGCAGTTCGGACGAATCGCGCGACGTGTCGTCGAGCACGGCGGCCGTCCACACGCGGTTGAAGTCCTGGTCGACGAAGCGCGAGGCATCGGGCCGTGCGGCGTCGAACGTGGCGTAGGCGTCCACGTTGGCAAATGCCAGCGTGAGCTTGCCGCGGCGCGGGCGCAGGCCGTGGTCCAGCAACCCGGCCACGGCGATGGCGCCGCACACCTCGTTGCCGTGCGTCAGCGCGTTGATCATCACGTGCGGGCCGGGCTGGCCGCTGTCGAACGTGTGCACGTAGGCGATGCCGGTGTTGCCAGCGGCATAAGGGCGGATATCCGGAAACTCGACTTCGACCGGATAGGCTTCGAAAGCCGGCGTGCTTTGCGTCATCTGTACTTCCCTGTTGGCCTGGGTTACTGGCGGATATCGGCGGTCTGCACGATGGTGCGGTACTTGGCCGTCTCGCGCTTCACAAAGCTCGCGAACTGCGCCGGGTTGGCCGGCGACACTTCCACGCCGGCCTCGGCCAGCTTCTTCTTCACGTCGGGCAGCGCCAGCACGGCCTGCATTTCACTATTCAGCCGATCAATAATGGGCTTAGGCGTAGACGTGGGCGCCATCAATCCGAACCATACTCCCATGTCCACGCCCTTGAGCGCGGGGGTCTCGGCCAGCGCCGGGACGTTCGGGGCCACGCCGGCCCGCTTGCCCTCGGTCACGCCGTAGGCGCGCACGCGGCCGGCCTGGATATGCGGCAGCGCCGACGACAGCACCATCACCGCCAGGTCGATCTGGCCGCCGAGCAGGTCGGTGGCCATGGCCGACGCACCCTTGTACGGCACGTGCGTGATGTTGACCTGGCCCTGCTGCTTGATCAGCTCGCCCGCCAGGTTCAGCGGCGTGCCCACGCCCGACGAGGCGTACGACAGCGTGCCCGGCTTCGACCTGGCCAGCGCCATCAGTTCGGCGGCGTCCTTGGCCGGCAGCTGCAGCTTGCCCACCAGCACCATCGGCTGCGTGCCGACGAACGTGATCGGCGCCAGGTCTTTCTCGCCGTCGTAGCGCACGGCCGGGTTGGTCAGCCGCGCAATCGACACCTCGCTGCCCGAGCCCATCAGCAGCGTGTAGCCATCGGCTTCGGCCTTGACCACCTTCTGCGCGCCAATGGTGCCGCCGGCGCCGCCCAGGTTCTCGATCACCACGCTCTGGCCCAGGCGCTTGCCCAGTTCCGGCGCCACGGTGCGCGCCACGAGGTCGACACTGCCGCCCGCGGTGTAGCCCACCACCAGCGTGATCGGCTTGGTCGGATAGTTGCCGGCCGCCAGGGCCGGGGCGATTGCACAACTGGCAAGGGAGGCGACAACAACGGCGCGCAGCAGGGTCTTCATGATTTCTCCGGCAGGTCTGTCAATGTTTTCCGGCGATGGTAGAGAGCGCGCAGGCCCGCGTCATGCGGCTTTGGCAATGGGGGTTGCCGTTTCGGCAATGGTTGGGTGGGCGGCTTGTGGGGTGCCAGGTCGGCCAGTGAATCGCCACGGAGCGAGGCGATGGGCGACTACAGTCGGTTGGCCTCGCCCGCATGCAGGAGAGGGGTTAGGGGAGGGTGGGCGGCTTGAGATGCGAGGTCGGCCATTTGGGCCGCTGCGCCCTCTCCCCCGGCCCCTCTCCCGCAACGCGGGAGAGGGGAGAAAACAAGCGCGGCGGAGAGGGGAGAAAACAAGCGCGGCGGAGAGGGGAGAAAACGGGCGCGGCGGGAGAGGGTAGAAAACGGGCGCGGCGGGAGAGGGGAGAAAACAGGCGCTCAATCTTTCGTTGCGGCTTTCCAGAATGCTTCGGCCAGCGGTCGCATGGCGGCGCGGGGGCGGTACAGGCGGATGTCGAGCGCGAGGTCGGCGGTGTCGCCGCCGGCGAGGTCGGCGCGCACCAGGCGGCCCGCGTGCAGGTCGTCGGCGATCAGCCGTGCGGGCAGCCAGGCCAGGCCCATTTTCTGGCGCACCATTTCGTGCACCGATTCGGCGAAGTCGCTGATTGCGATCACGTCGAGCCAGCCCGCGAGCTTGCGGCGCGCTACCTCCTGGTTGACCATGCGGCCCATCGTCAGCGTTTCGGCATAAGCGATCATCGGCACCGGTACGGGGCGCGCGCCCGCCCTGGGCTTTTGCAGGCGGAATTCCGGCCCGCCGCGCGCGGTGGCCGCCGACACGCACACCAGGCGCTCCACGCCCACCGCGTGGAACTGGTAGCGCGCGTCGTCGAGCATCACGGGCAGGTCGTGCGGGCTGTAGCAGAGCAGGAAGTCGGCATCGCCCTCGGTGAACATCTCCAGCGCGTCATGCGTGGCATGGGTGGAGAGCCGGGTGCGGAAGCCCGCGCCGACGGCGTCGTCGCGCAGGCGTTCGCGCAGGCCGGCCAGCCAGGCCGGCACCATGGAACGGGCCAGTGTCTTGCCGGTGGCGATGGTGAGCGTGCTGGCGTCGGCGCGATGCGCGGCGCGCAGCGTCAGGCGTGTCTCGTCCAGCGTGCGCAGCGCCGTTTGCGCGGCCTCCAGGAACTGCCGCCCTTCGGCTGTCAGGCGCACCGGAAACGCGCTGCGATCGATCAGCGGCGCGCCGGCCCAGACCTCCAGCGCCTGCATGCGGCGCCCGAACGCCGGTGGCGTGACGTTGCGCAGTTCGGCGGCGCGCGCAAGGCTGCCAGCCTGTGCCAGGCAGACGAAATCTTCGAGCCAACGGATATGCATGGGAGCGCCGGGAAGTGTTGGCGCATTGTAACGTCGGCGGCCTCGGTTAGAATTTTCGCCATGCCTGCCCACAAGCGCGACGCCAGCCCCTCCGCACCCACTGCCGCCCCGTCCGATGCCACGTCATCGGCGCGCGCGGCATTCCCCGAATACACGATCGACGAACTGGCGCGCGCGGCCGGCACCACGGTGCGCAATATCCGCTCGTACCAGGATCGCGGCCTGATCGATCCGCCCGAGCGGCGCGGTCGCGTGGGCATCTACACGCAGACCCACCTGGGCCGCCTGCGGCTGATCCATCATCTGCTGGCGCGCGGCTATACGCTCGCCAACATCATGGAGCTGCTCAAGGCCATCGTCGAAGGGCACGACCTGCGCTCGATCCTGGGCCTGGAGACCGCCATCAGCAGCCCGTGGAACAGCGAAGCGCCGCGCCATTACTCCTACCTGGCGCTGGCCCGCCTGTTCGGCCGCGCGATCTCGCGGCCGGCACTGGAGCGCGCCATCACGCTGGGCCTGCTGGAGCCCGACGGCTTCGGCTATCTCGCGCGCAGCCCGCGTGCGCTGGCGGCCGGCGCGGAAATGGCGCGCGCGGGCTTTCCGCTCGAAGACGTGCTCGACATCATCGGGCAGGCGCGCGGGCACTTCCAGGCGGTGTCCGACCGCATCGTGGCCATGGTGGTGCGCGAACTCGACAAGTTTGGCGAAGGCCAGCTGCCGCCGCCCGCCGAAGTGCCGCGCATCGTCGACGTGCTGTGGCGCATTCGTCCGCTGGCGCTGGTGGCGCTGGAAACCGAGATGATGCGGGCGCTGGAGATTTCGGCGAACAAGTATCTGGGCGACCGCGTGGCGGCGATTCTCGAACATCTGAACGACGCGCCACGCGAGCCATAAGCGCCCGCCGCTACGCCGCGTTGCGGATCGACGGCGCGCGCGTGCTGGCCCCGGCGCGAATCGCGGTCTGCTCGATCTCGTCGATCAGCGGCAGGATGCGTTGCAGCTCGGCGCGGTTGTCCGCGTCCCACGGATGGAAGCCCGGACGGAAGTAGTCGAGCCACTCCGGAATCATCTTGCGCAGCACGCCCGGCGAGCCCCACAGGAAGTTCACCACGCGCCCGAAGCCAAGCAGCTTGTTGCGGCACGTCTTGTCGGCCATTACCAGCCGCACGTGGAAGACGAACACCAGCGCCCAGAACGTGACGGTGGTGGTCAGCATCGTGAACGCGCGCAGCAGGTAGCGATACGGCCCCGGCTTCATCACGGTGTTCCATACGTCGTAGGCCACGGCCTTGTGCTCGGTTTCCTCCAGCGCATGCCACGTCCACACCTGCCGGTATCCAGGCTCCGATTCGCCCATGTGGCGCGGGTCGGACAGCATGCCGCCCGCCAGCATCGCGGTGTAGTGCTCCAGCGCGATGGTGTGCGCGAGCTGCCACGACTTCGGCAAAATCTTGCGCAGCAGGTTCAGCAGCGCGGCCACCGCGTTGTCCAGCCGCGACGCGGGCAGCCCGGCATCGTCGAGCAGGCGGTTGTAGAGGATGTGCTCGCGCGTGTGCATGGCCTCCTGTCCGATGAAGCCGGCCACGGCCTGTTTCAGCTCGGGGTCGGTCACGCGGTCGCGGTAGTTGCGCACGCTGTCCATGAAGAAGCGCTCGCCGGCCGGAAAGAAGATCGACAACGCGTTGATGAAGTGGGTCACGTGCTGCCCGCGCTCGTGCCAGTCGCAAATGCGTTCCGGCGGAAGGTGGGGGTGCACGTCGCGGCGGACGGGCATCATGATGTGAACTCCTGTGGCTGGAGGGCAGGCGCCGCGCGGGCGCCATCGAGGAAGCGCAGCAGGTCGGCCGCCACGCGCTGCGGGTCTTCTTCCATCGGCACATGGCCAAGGCCCGCATAGCGGTGCAGCGTCACGTCGGGGATACGTGCCGCGAACGCCGCGGCATGTGCGGGGGGAATCCAGCGGTCGCGGTCGCCCCACAGCACCAGCGTGGGTTGACGCACGGCCCGCAGGCGCTCGGTGTCGAGCTGGTCGAAATCGAGCTTCGGCACCATGCGGCCCACCGCCTCGCGGCTGCCTGCTGCGTAAAAGAAATCGACGTAGCGCCGGAACGTGGCCTCGGGCACGCGCGACGCATCGCCATACACATCGCGCGTGGCCGCACGGATGATCCACTCCGGCAGCAGCCAGGGCGCGGACCAGCGCACCACCGCGTGGCGGAACAGGTCGATATAGACCGGCAGCTTCATCGGAAAGCCGGCGGCGTCGATCAGCACCAGGCGGTCCACCACGGCAGGCCGGCGCGCGGCCAGATCCCAGGCGATGAGCCCGCCCAGCGAGTTGCCGATGAACGTGGCGCGCGAGAGGTTCACGGCGGCCAGGAAGGCGTCGATGAAGCCACGGTAGGCGTCGATATCCATCGTCATGATTCGGCCGCGTGCATCGCGCAACGGGCCGGTCAGCCCGAATGGCGCAAGATCGAGCCGGATCACGCGATAGTGCTGGCGCAGCGCGGGCAGGATGCCTTCCCACGTGTGCAGCGACGCCCCGAAGCCGTGGATCAGCACCAGCGGCTCGCCCTCGGGCGCGCCTTCCTCGGTGTAGTGCACCAGCGCGCCCATGACCTGCACCCAGCGCGATGCGGGCAGCGCGTAGCGGCGCGCCAGCGTGTCGCGCGACAGGCTGATCAGCCCCACGCGCCCTTGGCCGAACCAGCGTGTGAAGGTGCCGGGCGGCAACTGCAGCGCGGCCTCGCGTGGCAGGGCGGCGCGCGTCATGCGCGTTCTCCGCCGCGTGCCGGCGCGGTGGCGCCATCGGCCACCAGCTGGCGGCGCTTGCGGCGCGCCTCACGCACCACCAGCGACTGGTAGGCCGCCGGCAGCAGGCGCGCCATGGCATCGGCCGCATACGCATCGGGGCCAATCAGCACGCGCCGCCGGTTGGCACGCACGCCATCGAGGATCACGCGCGCCGCCTTGTCGGCCGTGGTGATGAAGAATTTCTCGAACTCCTCGCGGCCCTGCTGCGCATCGCGCACCAGCAGGCCGTTCACGCTGGACGACACCCGGCTGGCACGCGCGATATTGGTCTTGATGCCGCCGGGGTGCACGGTGGTGGCCGAGACGCCGCAGTCCATCAGGTCCAGCTCCTGGCGCAGCGACTCGGTGAAGCCGCGCACCGCGTACTTGCTGGCGTTGTAGGCGCCCATGCCCGGTTGCGCGAACAGGCCGAACACGCTCGACGTGTTGACGACATGGCCGTCGCCGCTGGCCTTCAGGTGCGGCAGGAACGCCTTGGTGCCATACACCACGCCCCAGAAGTTGATGCCGATGATCCATTCCAGATCGTCGTAGCTCATGCCGTCCACGGTGCTCGACAACGCCACGCCGGCGTTGTTGAAGATCAGGTTGACGTGGCCGTGGTCGCGCACCACGGTGTCGGCCCACGCATAGACCGCCGCGCGGTCCGCCACGTCCACGCGCTGGCTGGTCACGCGCACGTCCGGCGCGGCACCTTGCACGTCGGCCACCGTCTGCGCCAGGCCGGCCTCGTTGCAATCAGAGAGCGCCACGTGGCACCCGGCCTGGGCGAGCTGCACGGCGAGGCAGCGGCCCATGCCCGAGCCGGCGCCGGTGATCGCGGCAACCTTGTTGCGGAAATCCTTCATGCTGTCTCCTGTGCGTCTGGCTTCTTGTTGGCGTGAGGCATCGGGTCAGGCCTGGACGGCGTCGGTGGGCGCAGCGCTGGCCGCCAGCGGCACCGTGCTGTGCTGGCGTACGGGCCAGCGCTCGTAGTCGCTCATGCGGAACGTCTGCGTGGCGCGGCGGAACTGGAACGTGAAGCCGGGCCACAACGTGGTGTTCTTGTTGCTGCGCGGATCGATGTACCAGCTGGCGCAGCCGCCGGCGGCCCAGATCGCATGGCCCAGCTTCTGCTGGATGCCGCGATTGAAGGCGGCCTGCACGGGCGCGCGCACGTCCACGGCCTGCACGCGCTCGGCGCGCATCTGGCGCAGCGCATCGAGCACGTAGTTCACCTGCGACTCGATCATGAACACCATCGAGCTGTGGCCCAGCCCCGTGTTCGGCCCGACGATCAGGAACAGGTTCGGAAAGCCCGAGACGGTGGTGCCCAGGTAGGCTTCGGCGCCATCGCGCCAGGCATCGAGCAGGTCGCGGCCATCCCGGCCCACGATCACGCCGCGTGGCAGCGGATCGGTGGCATGGAAGCCGGTGCCGAGGATGATCGCGTCGGCCGGGCGGCGCGAGCCGTCGCGCAGCACCACGGCGTCGGGCTCCACATGCGAGATGCCCTGGGTTACCACCTCGACATTGCTGCGCGTCAGCGCCGGGTAGTAGTCATTGGAGATCAGCACGCGCTTGCAGCCGATGGTGTAGTCGGGCGTCAGCGACTGGCGCAGCGCGGGGTTGGCCACCTGTTTTCTCAGGTGGCGGCGCGCCACGCGCTCCACCGCCTTCATCAGCTTCGGATGCACCACAAACCCGAGCACGCGCGATTCGAGCATCCAGTACAGGCCCGCGCGCATCAGCGTCTGCGTGATGGGCAGATGGCGGAACAGCCAGCGCTCGGCGGCGGAGACCCGGCGGTCTGGCTTGGGCATGATCCATGGCGGCGTGCGCTGGTACAAGTCCAGCCTGGCCACCTGAGGCGCGATCTGCGGCACGAACTGGATCGCGCTGGCGCCCGTGCCGATCACCGCCACGCGCTTGCCGGCCAGCGGATAGTCATGGCGCCACTGCTGGGAGTGGAACATCGTTCCCGCGAACGAGGCCAGGCCCGGAATATCGGGCAGGGCCGGCCGGCTGAGCCCGCCCATGCCGGAGATCAGCACGCGCGCCAGCACGCGGCGGCCGTCGCGCATGCGCAGGCGCCAGCGCGCGGTCTTGGCATCCCATTCGGCATGCGCGAGTTCATGGCCGCAACGCAGATGCGGGCGCAGGCCGAAGCGGTCGGTGCAATGCTCGAGATAGCAGCGAATCTCGGGCTGGGTCGAGAACATGCGCGACCAGTCCGGATTCGGCGCGAACGAAAACGAGTACAGGTGAGACTGCACGTCGCAGGCGCAGCCCGGGTAGTGGTTGTCGCGCCAGGTGCCGCCCACCGCATCGGCCTTCTCGAAGATCAGGAAGTCATCCACCCCCGATTGCTTGAGCCGGATGCCCATGCCCAGGCCGGCAAAGCCGCTGCCAATGATGGCGACGTCGCAAGCGAGATCGGGCTCGGTCGGCAGAGGCATGGGCAGGTCCGCGGGTGCATTCATGGGGGCGCTCGTCCGGTGGTGTCGGCGGCGTAGCCTGGCGTACTGGCTCGTCATTGACACGGTTGATTGTGACATTGGTCGATGTCATCCTAGGCATCGATATGAGGCCGGTCAATGTGCGCATCTGAAGAATTGCTCTAGTTTTCGGCGTTTTCCAGCGGCGCCTGGCGCACATGAAACACGAGGCTTGCGGCGAGAGGGGCACGGCGCAAAGGCATCGGTCGTGCGTTTGAAACCGCTGGCTCATGACAAAAAAATTTCGGCCGCTTCGGCAGAATCGCAACGCTGCGGTGGCCGGGCCCTGGCGATGTCGCCGTCGCCATCGGCATCCGCTCTGCAGCGGACAACACAACAACACATGGAGACGGCATGGCCCCCTCGCACGCAGCGCCGCCGGATGCGTCCCGGCGCTTGTTCCTCAAGGTTGGCGCGGGATTTTCCGCCGCTGTCGCCTGTACGGCGCTGCTGCCCGCGCTGACCGGCTGCGGCACGTCCGACACGCCGCCAGCACCGGGCTTGGCCTATCTGAAGCCGGCCGACGTGGCCCTGTTCCGCGCCGTGCTGCCCGCCATCGCCATCGAACTGGAACCGATGCCCGCCGCGCAGCGCCATGCGCGCATCGACGCCGCGCTGAAGAACATCGACGGCTCGATCGCTGCGATGGGCCAGAACGGCCAGGCGGAACTGCGCAAGCTGCTGGACTTGTTGTCCAGCACGCCATTGCGCTGGGCGCTGGCCGGCATCCGCACGCCCTGGGAAGCCGCCACGTTGCAACAGGTGCGCAACTTCCTGGCGCGCTGGCGCGGCAGCCGGTTTGCCACGCTCAACGCCGGCGGCGTGGTGCTGGTGAAGCTGGCCAGCGTCGGCTACTTCGTGCTGCCCGATACCTGGGAAGCTAGCGGCTATCCCGGCCCCAACCCCGCCGTCTACCGCGCGCTCCACAGCTGAGACCAACATGGCCATTGACGACATCTACGGCGCCGGCATGGCGTCTGGCTGGCGCGTGCTCGACGCCGCCACCTTTACCGCTTCGCGCACACTCGACGCGGACATTGCCATCGTCGGCAGCGGCGCGGGCGGCGGCATGGCGGCGGAAATCTTCAGCCAGGCCGGGCTCAAGGTCCTGCTGATCGAAGAGGGTGGGCTCCATACCTCGAACAGCTTCAAGGACATGGACGAAGCGCGCGCCTATCGCGAGCTGTACCAGGAGGCCGCGGCGCGCGCCACGTCGGACGGCGCCATCTCGATCCTGCAGGGGCGCTCGGTGGGCGGCAGCACCACGGTGAACTGGTCGTCGAGCTTCCGCACGCCGCCGCACACGCTGGCGCACTGGGCCGCCGAACACGCGGTAACCGGGCATGGCGAGGCCGACATGGCGCCGTGGTTCGCGCAGGTCGAGGCGCGCCTGAACATGGCGCCCTGGGAGATGGACCCGAACCCGAACAACGCCGTGCTGCGGCATGGGTGCGAGGCGCTCGGCTGGGAGTGGCACGTGATCCCGCGCAACGTGAAGGGATGCTGGAACGCCGGCTATTGCGGCCTGGGCTGCCCGGTCAACGCCAAGCAGTCGATGCTGGTATCGACGATTCCAGGCGCGCTGGCCCATGGCGCCACGCTGGTGCACCGGCTGCGCGTGCGCACCCTCGACCACGACGGCAAGCGCGTGCGCGGCCTGACCGCCGAGGCCATCGGCCACGACGGCTACACGCCCACCGGCATTGGCGTGACCGTGCGCGCTCAATACGTGATCGCGGCCGGCGGCGCCATCAACACGCCCGCCTTGCTGCTGCGCTCCCGGGTGCCAGATCCGCACGACCGCATCGGACAGCGCACGTTTATTCATCCGGTGAATTTGAGCATCGCCGAAATGCCAGAGAAAATTGATCCGTATTATGGCGCGCCGCAGTCGGTGGCCTCGGATCATTTCCAGTGGCGCGACGGCGCCACGGGGGCCATGGGCTACAAGCTCGAAGTGCCGCCGATGTTCCCCGGCATCAGCGCGGGGGTTTTCAATGCGATGGGCGAAGACCTGAAGCGCGAAATGGCCGCGCTGCCGCATACCAACGCCATGCTGGCGCTGCTGCGCGACGGCTTCGTGCCGGACAGCCCGGGCGGGCGCGTGCGCATTGCCGGCGATGGCAGCCCGGTGCTGGACTACGACGTCAGCGACTATGTGTGGGACGGCGTGCGCCGGGCCTACCTGAGCATGGCCGAGGCACAGTTCGCGGCGGGCGCGCGGCGCGTGCGGCCGGCCCACCTCGATGCCACCTACTACACGAGCTGGCCGCAGGCGCGCGCAGCCATCGGGCAGTTGCCGTTGAAGAAGTTTCGCGCGCTGCTGTTCACCGCGCACCTGATGGGTGGCTGCGCCATGAGCGATGACCCTGCGCGCGGTGTGGTGAATAGCGCGGGCCGCCACCACCAGCTCGCCAACCTTTATATCTTCGACGGTTCGGTGTTCCCAACCAGCATCGGTGCGAATCCCCAGTTGTCAGTGTTCGCATTGACGGCGCAGAATGCCTCTGCGATGCACAAGACCATCACGGCGTGATCGGATTCCTGCCAGGCGGCACGTCACGTGACGTGGGGCTTGCAATTTAGAGCAAGTCTTCGAAAAATGGTCTTGTGAAACGCTCGGAGCGCTGGATAGGCTCCCTACAACCGTTTCAAGCATCCGTATGCCGATAGAGCAAGGAGCGGACGGTCGTGGATTTGAAGTACTTTTTTTGCAGGGGTCCACAGCGGTTTTTCAGCGAGAGACGCCCCCATGAAGACCGGGAAAACCACGGCAGGAGATACGAAGGCTCGCATCCTCGATGCGACCGAGAAGCTGTTCATCGAGGTTGGCTATGAAGCGACGTCGCTCAGACAGGTAACGTCGCGCGCCATCGTCAACCTGGCAGCTGTCAACTATCACTTCCGGAGCAAGGAGATCATGATGCAGTCGGTGCTGAGCCGCCGGCTGGATCCCCTCAACACCAGGCGGCTTGCGTTGCTGGACGCGTGCGAGGCACGCTGGCCCGGCAACCAGATCCGCTGCGAACACGTGATGGGTGCGCTGTTCGTGCCCGCGCTGCAGATGGCGCGCGAGCCCGAACTGGGTGGCCCGTCGTTCCTGCGCCTGCTCGGGCGCGTGTATTCCGATACCTCGCCATTCATCCAGTCCTGGCTGATGGGGCACTACGCACCGGTGTTCGGGCGCTTCTTCGAAGCGTTTGCGCGCGCGCTGCCCGACGTGCCGCGCCAGGAGCTTGGCTGGCGCCTGCATTTCGCGCTGAAGGCACTGGCGGGCGTGCTGGCCGGCGATGAACTCGGCAACCTGATGCCGGCATTCACGCAGGGCCGGCGCATGAGCGACGCGCAGGTGCTGGCCCAGCTCACGTCGATGGTGGTGGCCGCGCTGAAATCGCCATCGCCGGAAACGCACGAGCTTGGCGCGCTGCAGGAGGTGTTTGAAATCGGCGACGCCCAGCACGCCGACGAACAGGCACAGATGGCGGCGCAGACCGCCACGGCTGAAAGCGAGGCCCAGCAGGTGGCCGCAGCCACAGCCGCCGCACTGGGGCGCGCACGACGCAGCGCACGCACGGTGCGCAACGAAGGCGCGAACCGCTCCGCCACGGCCAGCCTGGCCGTACGGCGCGAGCACTGCGCCTTCCCCAGCAATCCGCTCGATGACTGGATGCGCACCCGCCCCAGAACCTAGCCGCGCTGGCGCAACGGCCTCCACCGAAACCGTTGCGCCAGTCGGCCACCGAGCAGGCGACCCCACCCGTCGCCACTGACTCCGAGACGTTCAGCAAATCGAATCGCCACGCGGCACCACGCGAGGCGTGACCCGCTGCGCGCTGCGTTCGCCGTGCGCGATGCACCTGCCGTGTCCGCACGCGCGGGAGGGCCCCGTCTTGCCCGCAACACCATGACAAGACACTGGAGACACGCGATGAAGCAGATGTTCGTGATTGCCGCGTTCGGCGGCGCGCTGGGCTTCCTGGCCGCACCGGCCGGCAGCCTGTTCGACGCCCATGCGCAAGGCGCGCCCGCAGCTCAGACCCAGCAGCCCAACCGCACGCCCACGCCGTACGACGGCCTGCCCACCTCCCAGCAGACCACGCTGTTCGCCAGGCAGATTGCCAGCGGCGAGCTGGCGGCCATGCCCGACGCGCAGGTGCTGGCCGTGTTCGACGCGCTGCAGCCCGAAGCGTTGCTGACGTGGGCACGCCAGGAGATCAACCGCTATCCCGAGTACGAATACTGGATGACGCGCCAGGAGCGGCTCAACGGCCAGTGGCAGGACAAGCCCGCGCGCATGATGATCCGCTACCGCCATCTGCCGCGCCAGCTCTATGCAAAGTGGCTGCCCAACGGCGCGCAGGCGGGCCAGGAAATCATCTACGACGAAACGAAGCGCAAGGAAGAGATGTATGGCCACCTGGGCGGCATCATGGGCTTCACGTCGATCTGGACCAGCATCGACGGCACGCTCGCGAAATCGCAATCGAACCATACCGTGCGCGACCTCGGCTTCCAGTTCGTGCTGTCGATGCTGGAGCGCGACGCCAGGACGCTGCGTGCCGCGGGGTTGTCCGAGAAGTACGCGCGCACGGAGATCGTGCACGAGCAGGGCGTGCGCATGGTGGCGCTGACGTGGGAGCTGCCCGAGGGCGCGCCGAAGTACTACGCGAAGAAGGTGCAGCTGATGTTCGACCTCAAGCATCCGTGGCCACGCGCGGAAACCGCATGGGATGCCGACGGCAACATGGTCGAGAAGATCGTCTTCGAGAAGGCCGTGAAGAAGACCTTCGATGCGTCGGCCTTCGACCCCTCGAACGGCGAATACAAGTTCTGAACCGCCGCGGCCGGGCGCCACCCCCGTTTGAATGTGTGCACATCTCCCTGCGCAGGCGGTTTGAACACCGGCGCGAAGCGCTTGGCCATCAACGGTACGCGGCGCGGCACCCACGTTTGGAACGAGCGCTCTATTGCGCCGAGGCGCTTGAAACGCGAGATTCCGACCACTGTGCGAGAGACCCGGCAAGGGCGAGCGCGCCGGTCAAGATAACGAGGAGACAACCATGCAAGCGTCGACGATCCAACGCGCCCTTTTTGCGTTGGCAGGGGTAAGCCTGACCATTGCGCTGTCCGCCTGCGGCGGCGGCGACGGCAGTCCCGGCGGCACCACGCCGCAGGCCGCGGCACAGCAGTGCGCCACCAATGGCACGTGCACGCCCACCGGCCCCACCGAGAACCAGCCGGTGGCCGCCATCTGCCCGAGCGTGCTCGACTACAACACCACGTACACCGGCGGCTCCGGCGCGGGCGAGTACGTGAAGATCCAGCTCGACAGCACGCAGGGCACGTATCGCATCCAGATCCTGGAGTCGGCGGTGCCGAAGCAGATCAACACGGTGTCGCCCACGCGCGCCGGCGTGACGTTCACCGGCACCATGGCCCATCCCAGCAAGCCGCTGCCCACCGCCGCGCAAAACAACTGCGCGTACGAACTGAAGACGGTCACCGCGTCCGACGGCATCTCGCAGGCCATCATCGATCCGGCGCACCCGCCGATCCTGTTCGTCGGCAACGGTGTGGCCGGCGGCGGCATTCCCGGCGCCACGATCGCCTACGACAACCCGGGCCTGGGTGGCATCGGCGTGATTCCGTCGACCACCTTCCCGATGTACCCGGTGCTGGCGTTTGCCGAGACCGAGACGAACTTCGCCAAGGTGGCCGGCATGTACAACGTGCTGGGCTTTCACCTGGTGCCGTCGGGCGGCGAACTGTTCGGTACGAACTTCGCGCCGGCCACCGCGAATGCCGTCGAAACGCTCAACGCGGACGGCACCTGCACCACAGCCTCGGGCACATGCAAGACCACCGGCCAGCCGTGGACGGCGCGCGCCGATGGCGCCTTCGAAAGCGGCAATGCCAACAACGCGTCGCCCTATCCGTACTTCTACAAGGGCGCGCTGCTGCAGGACAACACGAGCCAGGCCAAGGGCGTGCTGATCGTCGGCAAGCTCGAAGGCAAGCAGGTGCCGCTGCTGGTACGCGTGGGCTTTGCCGACATCAATCTCGACCCACTGAACTTCCGGCTGACCGTCGACGACGAATCGGGCATCGCGCTGCTGTCGCCGACCACCGCCACCAGCGCCGCCGTGCTCAAGGGCGGCTACATCGGCTCCGGCAGCGACTTCAAGTACACGGCATCGTCGCTGCACGACAACGTGGGCGCGCTGCTCGATCCGCAGGACCCCACGCTGGTGCCGACCGGCGCGTTCCAGATGGACTTCACGCAAGCCACGCGGCCCGGCGTGGTGAGCACGGTGGACAACAGCGGACAGGCCGGATCGATCATCACCACCGGCCCGGTCTACGCGCACCTGTTCACCACCGCCGGCGGCCCGGTCTTCCGCGTCAGCGCGGTGGCCAGCCGATAGATCAGCCGATAGATCAGCCGTCAGGTGCCCCGTCACAGCACCCTGCCTCATACATAAGAAAGCCCCAAGGAGACGCCATCATGCAGCTGCCGCAATCGACCGAACCGCAGGCCACGCCCACCGCACGGCCGTCCCGCGCACCACGCGTCGCATCACACGTCGCATCACACGTCGCACCACGCGTCGCATCACGCCTGGCACCCCGCCTCGCACTCGCCATCGCCACCGTCGCCATGCTGGCCGCCTGTGGCGGCGGCGGTGGCGATGGCGGCGGCTCCGCCTCGCCCTCTGCGGCCGCCACGCCGCGCCTGTGCCCGGCGTCGGTCGACTATTCCACGCCGTACCTCGGCGGCACCGGCTCCGGCGAGCTGGTCAAGGTGCAGATCGACACCACGAAGATGACCTGGGCCGTAACGTTCCTCGACTCGTCGGTACCCCGCACCACGGGCACGGTATCGCCCACGCGCTCGGACCCCACGGACGGCAAGAACGTGATGACGGGCACGCTGGTGCAGGAAACCGCGCTGCCCACCAACAAGCTGAACCAGTGCGCGTTCGTGCTGCAGGGGGCCAGCCTCGATCCGGCGCGCCCGGCCAAGCTGTTCCTCGGCGAAGGCGTGATGGGCGGCACCATTCCGGGCGCACGCATCCAGTTCAATGGCCTGCTGGGCGGCGGCGCGGTGCCCGACACCACGTTCCCGTACTTCCAGTTCATCGGCTTCGCGCAGACCGAGACCGACCTGGGCAAGGTGGCGGGCCTCTACAACGGCTCGGGCTTCCACGAAATTCCGTCGAAGGGCTTTGCGCAGGTGGCGCAGGACTACCGCATGTCGCTGGCGGCGGACGGCTCGTTCACGGTCTGCGACAACAAGACCGGCGGCACCTGCAAGCAGAAGGGCAACAAGTTCGCGCCGCAGGCCAACGGCACGCTGCTCTCCACGAACTACGAAGGCGAGCAGCCGCCGAACATCGGTGGCGTGATGGGCCGTGCCTACCTGATCGTGGGCAAGCTGCGCGGGGCGCTGGTGCCGGTGATGATCCGTGTGGGCTATGCCAGCGCCGACGCGTTGCCCCTGGGCGCCGACGATGAAATCGGCATCGGCATGATGGCGCCGGCGGTCTCCGCCACGCAGGGCACGGTCAATGGCGAATACGTCGGCGTGGACAGCGCGTTCGAATACAAGACCACCGCGCTGGTAGGCGCCGACGCCGCAATGCTCGACCCGTTCCACGCGTCGGACGCCACGCGCGCCATTGCGCTGAAGCTCGACTTCTCGCAGACCACGCCCGGCATCGTCACCACCACGCGCAAGGAAGGCACGCCCGGCATCACCGGCAAGCTGATGTTCACGGGCGGCGTGTTCGGCTTCCTGGAATCACGCAACGGCAGCCCGTACTTCACGATCGGCGCGTTCGTCGAATAACAACAAGGGGAGACAACCATGCAGAACAAGCGCCGCGCCCCCGCGCGCTGGATTGCGCTGGCGGCCACCTTTGCCGCCCTCGCCGTGAGTGCTCCCGCCTTCGCGCAGAAGGCGGGCGACAACGTGGTGTCCGCCGGCTGGTTCCACATCCAGACCTTCGGCACCAGTGGCCCGCTCACCACCAACGTGGTGGACGTGCCGATCAACTACCCGCTGGGGCTGCCGTCCACCTTCCAGGCGCCGGGCAGTGGCCTGTCGTCGTCGAACGCCGATACGCTGGGCCTGACGTTCAGCCACTTCGTCACCGACCACATCGCAATCACGGCCGTGGGTGGCATTCCGCCCGAATTCAAGATCTACGGCCATGGCGAACTGATTCCGCCCGGGCCGGCCGGCGCGCTGGGGCATCAGAGCCTGGGAGACCCGTCGCTGAATCCGATCATCACGCGGGCGCGGCAGTGGAGCCCGGCGGCCATGGTGCAGTACCACTTCCGCTCGCCGGGCGTGGCATTCCGGCCGTTCGTCGGCATTGGGGTCTCGTACAACTTCTTCACCGACATCCGGGTGAATCCGGCCTTCGCCGAATCGGTGAACAACAACCTCGGCGCCATCCTGGCCGCCGGTGCCGGCATTCCGGGGCCGACCTCGGTCAGTGCCGATGCCTCGTCGTCGTGGGCGCCGATCTTCAATATCGGCGGCACCTACAACTTCAACGAGCATTGGGGCGTGACCGGCGCCGTCACCTACATCCCGCTGAAGTCGGAATCGACGATGACCATCAAGGCGTCTGACGGCACCGTGCTGTCGACGTCGAAGACCACGCTGCGGCCGAACCCGCTGGTGTTCTTCCTGGCGGCGACGTACAAGTTCTGATGCAGCCGCGCCGGCGGTAGGGCAGCGAAAAAACAAAGGGCGAAGCCGGTAAGGCCTCGCCCTTTGATTTGGATCGCGCGCTTGGCGCGCCCTCCCCCCACATGCGGGAGAAGGGCAACCACGCATCACTGCGTGGTGGTTTGCGCCGCGCCGCCCGTTTCGTTCAGCCCGCCGCCCAGCGCGCGATACAGGTCGATTGCATTGGTCAGGCGCAACTGCCGCGCTTGCACCAGCGCCTGCTCCGCCGAGAACAGCTGGCGTTGCGCATCGAGCTCGTCCAGATAGCTCGCCACGCCACTGCGGAAGCGCAGGCGCGACAGCTCGTAGCGCGCGGCCTCGGCGTTGCGCTGCTGCTCCTGGCCCGCCACCTGCTCTTCAAGCGTGCCACGTGCCACCAGCGCATCGGCCACTTCGGCAAACGCGGTCTGGATCGTCTTCTCGTAGTTGGCGATCTGGATGTTCTTGCGCACGTTGGACACGTCCAGGTTCGCCAGGTTACGGCCGTAGTCGAAGATCGGCAGCGTCAGCTGCGGCGAGAACGACCAGACACCGGCACCGTTGTCGAACAGGTTCGTGAAAGACGTGCTGATGTTGCCCGCATTGGCCGTCATCGTGATGCGCGGGAAGAACGCCGCGCGCGCCGCGCCGATGTTGGCGTTGGCCGACAGCAGTTCCTGCTCCGCCTGACGAATGTCCGGGCGGCGCGTCAGCAAGTCCGAAGGCAGGCCCTCGGGAATATCGCTGATGATGCGTTCGTCGGACAGCCGCATCGGCGCCGGCAGGTTCTGGATTTCGGCAATCGGCTTGCCCACCAGCACTTCGAGCGCGTTCTGGGCCTGCGCACGCTGGCGCGCCAGTTGCGCGGCAGCCACGCGGGCCTGCGCCACCAGCGACTCGTTGTCGCGCAGGTCCAAGGCCGACGTGGCCCCGGCATCGAAACGCTTCTTCGCCAGGTCGTACGTGCTCTGGCGCGCTTCCAGCGTCTCGCGCGCCAGGTCGTACTGCTCGGCGGCGGCGCGCTCGGCCAGGTAGGACTTGGCAACCTCGGACACCAGCGAGATGTACGCGGCGCGATGGGCTTCCTCGGTGGCCAGGTACTGCGCCAGCGCGGCATTCGACAGGCTGCGCACGCGGCCGAAGAAGTCCAGCTCCCACTGCGTGACCGACAGCCCCACCTGGTAGATGTTGCCCGTGAACGACTGGTCTACGCCCGACGTGGCGCCCGAGAAGCGGCCGCGCTGGAAGCTCGCGTTGCCGTTCACGGTGGGCAGCAGGTCGGCGCGCTGGATGCGGTACTGCGCGCGGGCTTCCTCGATACGCAAGGCCGCCGTGCGCAGGTCGCGGTTGTTCTCCAGCGCAGTGGCGATCAGCGTCTGCAGGCGCGGGTCGGTGAAGAACTCGCGCCAGCCGATGTTGGTGGCGTCGCGCGTTTCACCAGTCTTCACTTCCGCCGTGGCGTAGCCGTCCGGCGCGGCCGGGTAGCTGCCCGCCACCGGGGCGGCGGGGCGGTCGTAGTGCGGCGCCAGCGTGCAGCCCGTCAGTACCCCGGCCACCAGCAGCAATGTGGTCAAAGTCTTCGTCATGTCAGATTTCCTTGTGGCTGGCTTCCAGGCGTGCCTGTTCGCGGTCGTGCTGGGCCTTGCTGCCCTTGAAGCGGCCGCGCACCACCACGAAGAACACCGGCACCAGGAAGATGGCCAGCACCGTTGCCGTGATCATGCCACCCATCACGCCCGTACCGATGGCGCGCTGGCTGCCCGAGCCCGCACCGGTGGAGATGGCCAGCGGCAGCACGCCCAGGATGAACGCCATCGACGTCATCAGGATCGGGCGGAACCGCAGGTGCACCGCTTCCAGCGTGGCATCCACCAGGCTGCGGCCCTGGGCCTGCAGGTCCTTGGCAAATTCCACGATCAGGATGGCGTTCTTCGCCGAGAGGCCGATCGTGGCGATCAGGCCCACCTTGAAGTACACGTCGTTGGGCATGCCGCGCAGCGTCACACCGAGCAGCGCGCCGATCACGCCCAGCGGCACCACCAGCAGCACCGCCACCGGGATCGACCAGCTCTCGTAGAGCGCGGCCAGGCACAGGAACACGATGATCAGCGAGAGCGTGTACAGGATCGGTTCCTGCGAACCGGCCAGGCGCTCTTCGTACGACTGGCCCGACCACTCGTAGCCAAAGCCCGGCGGCAGCTTCGCGAAGTTTTCTTCCATCACGCGCATGGCCTCGCCGGTGGACTTGCCCGGCGCGGCCTGGCCGGCCAGCTTCACGGCCGGCATGCCGTTGTAGCGCTCCAGGCGCGGCGAACCCATGATCCACTGCGACGTCGAGAACGCGGCAAACGCCACCATGTCGCCATTGGCATTGCGCACGCGCAGCTTGCTCAGGTCATCGGGCAGCAGGCGGTCTTCGCCCTGGGCCTGCACGATCACGCGGCGCACCCGGCCTTCGTAGATGAAGTCGTTCACGTACGAGGAGCCGAACGCGATCGACAGCGTGGCGTTGATGTCCGCCACCGTCACGCCCAGCGCACGCGCCTTCTCGCGGTCGATGTCGATCCGCAGCTGCGGCGCATCTTCCTGGCCTTCCGGCCGCACGCCCTGCAGCGCCGGCGACTGCGCCGCCATGCCCAGCATCATGTTGCGCGCTTCCATCAGCTTGGCGTGGCCCTGGCCGGTACGATCCTGCAGGCGGAAGTCGAAGCCCGACGAGTTGCCGAGTTCCGAAATCGCCGGCGGGTTCAGCGGGAAGATGATCGCGTCCTTGATGAACGACAGCGTGCCGAACGCACGGCCCACCAGCGCCTGCGCGGTCTGGTCCGCACCCGGACGCTCCTTCCAGTCCTTCAGTCGCACGAACGCGATACCGCCGTTCTGGCCGCGGCCGAAGAACGAGAAGCCAGCCACCGTGATCATCTGGTCTACCACCTTCGATTCCTTCTGGAGGTAGTAGTCCTCGATCTGCTTGAGCACGCCGATCGTGCGCTCCTGCGTGGCGCCCGTGGGCAGCTGCACCACGGTGATCATGTAGCCCTGGTCTTCATCGGGCAGGAACGACGACGGCAGGCGCTGGAAGAGCACCACCACGCCCGCGATGATCAGCGCATAGATGATCAGGTAACGGCCCGAGCGCTTGAGGATGCGCGCCACCAGGCCCTGGTAACCGCTCGACGCCGTGGCGAAGGTACGGTTGAACCAGCCGAAGAAGCCCTTCTTCTCGTGGTGATGGCCCGCTTCCACCGGCTTGAGCAGCGTCGCGCACAGGGCCGGCGTCAGCGTCAGCGCCAGGATGGCCGAGAACGCCATCGACGAGATCAGCGACAGCGAGAACTGGCGATAGATGTTGCCCACCGAGCCCGAGAAGAACGCCATCGGGATGAACACGGCGGTCAGCACCAGCGTGATGCCGACGATGGCGCCGGTGATCTGGCCCATGGCCTTGCGCGTGGCTTCACGCGGCGAGAGACCTTCCTCGCTCATGATGCGCTCGACGTTCTCCACCACCACGATCGCATCGTCCACCAGGATACCGATCGCGAGCACCATGCCGAACATTGTCAGCACGTTGATCGAGAAGCCGAACGCCAGCATGGCGCCGAACGTGCCCAGCAGCGCCACCGGCACCACCAGCGTGGGAATCAGCGTGGCGCGGAAGTTCTGCAGGAACAGGTACATCACCAGGAACACCAGCACCACGGCTTCCAGCAGCGTCTTGACCACTTCCTCGATCGAGATCTTCACGAACGCGGAGGTGTCGTAAGGGATGCTGAATTCGTAGTCGGGCGGGAAGAAGCGCTGCAGCTCTTCCATCTTCGCGCGCACGGCGGTGGCCGTGGCCAGCGCGTTGCCGGTGGGCGCCAGCTTGATGGCGATGGCCGAGGCCGGCTTGCTGTTGATGCGGGCCAGCGTCGAGTAGTCGGCGCCGCCCAGCTCCACATGACCCACGTCCTTGATGCGAACCGACGAGCCGTCCGGATTCACGCGCAGCAGGATGTTAGCGAACTGCTCGGGCGTGGTCAGCCGGCTTTCGGTGTTGACCGTGGCGTTCAGCTCGGTGCCGCGCGGCGACGGCGTACCGCCGAGTTCGCCCACGGCCACCTGGATGTTCTGCTCCGACACGGCGGCCGTCACATCCAGCGGCGTCAGGTTGAAGCCGGTCAGCTTGGCCGGATCCAGCCAGATGCGCATTGCGTACTCGGTGCCGAACAGATCGGCGGCGCCCACGCCGGGCACGCGGCGGATGGAGTCCACCACCTGTGCCGAGACGAAGTTGCCGAGTTCGATCGCGTCGGACTTGCCCGACTTCGACGAGACCGTGATGAACATCATGTAGTTGTTGCCGGCCTTGTCGACCCTCACCCCCTGCTGGCGCACTTCCGACGGCAGGCGCGCTTCCACGCGCTTGAGCCGGTTCTGCACTTCCACGGAGTTCAGGTCGGCATTCGAGCCGGGCGCGAACGAGATGTTGATCGTGGCCAGGCCGGACGATTCACTCTGCGATTCGTAATAAAGCAGGTTGGGCGCGCCGTTGAGCTCCTGCTCGATCGGCGTGATCACCGAATCCTCGATCGTCTTGGCCGACGCACCCGGATAGGTGGTGGACACCGTGATGATCGGCGGGGCGATATTGGGATACTGCGCGATCGGCAACTGCGTGATCGCCAGCACCCCGCCCAGCGCGATGATCAGCGCGAGCACCCACGCGAACACCGGCCGGTCGATAAAAAACTTCGCCATGAATCTGGCTCCCTGTTAATTCGTGTCGAAGGTCCGCATCAGCCCTGCTTGGCCGGGGACTTCTCGTCGGCCTTGGCGTCCTTGGCCGCCTCGGGCTTGGCGCCCTGCGCGGTGGCGCCGGAGGCCGGCACCTCGGCCGTCTTCGGGGCCTGGAACGGCACCGCCTTGGCCGGTGCACCGGGTCGCACCTTCTGCAGGCCTTCCACGATCACCTTCTCGCCACCCTTGAGGCCCTCGGTCACGATCCAGCGATCGCCGATGGCCTGCGGCGCCTTCACCGGCACCGCGGCCACGTTGCCGTCGGCGCCCACCACCAGCACGCTGGCGCCCTGGGCGCTGCGGATCAGCGCGCGTTGCGGCACGGTCAGGGCGTTCTCGTCGATGCCCTGCTCGATCTTCACGCGCACGAAGGTGCCAGACAGCAGCTCGCGCTTCGGATTCGGGAATTCGGCACGCAGCGTGATGGCACCGGTGGTCGGGTCCACGGTCATGTCCGAGAACAGCAGCTTGCCGGTGGCGCCGTATTCCTTGTCGTCCGCCTGCGGGAACAGGTGCACCTTGGCACCGCCGTTCACACCCTTGACCTTGCCCGACTCGATGGCGGCGCGCAGGCGCGCCACTTCGGAGGCCGGCTGGGTGAACGTGACCCAGATCGGGTCCACCTGCTCGACGGTGGCCAGCTTGGTGGCCTCGCCCTTGCCGACCAGCGCGCCCTCGGTTACCAGGGCCCGGCCCACGCGGCCCGAGATTGGCGACGTCACCGTGGTGTAGCCCAGGTTGATCTGCGCGGTGGTCACGGCCGCCTTGGCGGCGGCGATATCGGCATTGGCCTGGCCGGCGGCGGCCACGGCGTCGTCGTACTCCTGCTTGCTGACCGCGTTCACGGCCACCAGCGGCTTGTAGCGCTCGGCCTTCTGGCGCGCTGACACGGCATTGGCCTCGGCGCGCTCCAGCTGGGCCTTGGCCGATGCCAGTTGCGCCTGGTACGGGGCCGGATCGATGCGGAACAGCACCTGTCCCGCCTTCACTTCACCGCCCTCGGTGTAGTTGCGCGACAGCACGATGCCTTCCACGCGTGCCCGCACTTCGGCGGTGCGCACACCTTCCAGGCGGCCCGGCAGTTCATTGACGACGGCAACGGCAGACGGCGTGACGGTGACCACACCCACTTCCGGCGGCGGCATCGCGCCGCCCTGGGGCGCCTTCTGACCACAGGCGGACAACCCCAGGGCCGCGGCCATAACGGCAGCTGCGGCGGCGACGCAACGGATACGTTGGGACTTCCTCATCGATAACCCCATATGACAATTTGAGATCGGCCAGACGCACCCAACATGAACTGGGAACGGCCACACTCCGGGGACGGGGTATGGCGGCCAAAAGTGATGCTTGAGACGTAATGGATGCCGGCGGCGGGACTCGGTGGTGATCAGAATCACGCCAAAAAACGGCTTGGCCGAATTCCGGGCAAGCGCGTAGTATAGATACATTCGCGCATGTATGTAAGAGCCGATTGCAAATTTAGGCAGTTAGCAACACTTGGCACCTATTGCGTGCATTGGAATGTTCCGGCCCTGGCAGCACGATTGTTCCATTCAAGGTACGATGCGGCCCGCCAGTGCCACTGGGCAATGAACACATAAAGGCCTCGCGGCCCCTGTGCGGCGAGGACACCACGAGAGACCCGGATGGCCATCCAACTGGCCATGGGGAAAGAGGAAATGGTCAGACGTACCAAGGAAGAAGCGCTGGAAACGCGCAACCGGATTCTGGATGCGGCGGAGACCGTGTTCCACGCCCGCGGCGTGGCACGTCCGTCGCTGGCGGACATTGCCGAGGCGGCCGGTGTCACGCGCGGCGCAATCTACTGGCATTTCAAGAACAAGAGCGACGTGTTTGCCGCCATGTGCGACCGCGTCAACCTGCCCGTGGAAGCGCTGTGCGCGCCCGAGCGGCTGGCCCAGCAGGAAGACCCGCTGGGCGCGATTCGCGACATCTGCGCCTTCGTGTTCCGCCAGACCGTCACCAACCCGCAGTGGCGCCGCGTCTTCGAGATCATTTTCCACAAGTGCGAGATGGTGGAGGACAACGGCGCCATCTTCGAGCGCCAGCGCCAGTCTCACCAGGACGGCACGGTCAAGATGCGCGAACACCTGCGCCTGGCCATGGAGCGCGGCCAGCTGCCGGCGGACCTCGATCTCGACCTCGCCGTGAATGCCTTCCATGCCGCGATTGGCGGCGTGCTGGCCCACTGGCTGTTTTCGCCGACCGATTTCGAACTGAACCACCAGGCCGAGCGCCTGGCCGACGCCTTTGTCGACACGCTGCGGCTGTCGCCCGCGCTGCGCCATGGCTATGTGCCGCGCCCGATGGCGCCGCTCGACGCCGAGATGGCGGCGCTGTGCGAGCGCCCGCAGGCCGTGGTGGTCTGACGCCTATCCCTTCAGCGCCTCGCGCCAGCGCGCGAGGAATGCCTTCTTGCGCAGCGCGTCCTGCGCGGCCAGCAGCCCCGGACCCACACTGATCGGCTTGAGCGCGTAGCCAAGCCGCTCGGCCAGCGCATTGGCCGTGTGCGCGCTGTCGGTATCGGTACGGATCGTATAGAGCTGCGATGTGGACTGGCCCAGCAGCGCCTGGCCCTCGCGCGAGAGCAGGTAGTCCAGCCACAGGCGCGCGGCGTTGGGCCGTGGCGCACGGCGCGCGATGAACGCCACGCGCGACATCACCAGCGTATAGTCGCGCGGCGCGATCACGCCGATGCCGGCACCGCGCTCCATCAGCGACAACGCGTAGGACCCCAGCAGGTTGTAGCCCAGCACCAGCTCGCCGCTCGCAATGCGCTCCACCATCTCCCCCGTGGACGACGACAGCTGCACCTGCGCGCGGCCCAGCGCCTGCGCCAGGTACCAGAACTCGCTGCCCATGCGCGCATCCTGCTGCGCCAGCAGATAGCCCACCCCCGATCGCTCCACGTCGTACGTCACCACCTTGCCGCGCCACTGCGGCGCGTGCTCCTGCAGCAGGCGCGCCAGCCCGCTGCGGCTGCCGGGCACGTGCGACCGCGCAAAACGCTTGCGGTTGTAGACGATGACCGCCGGCTCGAAGGTGGTGCCCCACGCTTCGTCCCGCCAGACCGCCCAGCCGGGCAGGCCCGCGCGCTCGGGCGAGTCGTAGCGCTGCGCATGGCCATCGTTGACGAGCTTGATCTGCAGGTCCATGGCCGTGCTCCACAGCACGTCGGCGAACGCCGTGTCGCGGGCCGGCTGCACCGGCGGGGTCGATCCGAGGCGCGCGCTTTCCGCCAGGAACCGCTCATGCAGCTCCAGCGTGTTGAGGTCTTCATAGCGCACGCGCACGCCGGGATAGCGCGCCTCGAACCCGTCGATCAGTGGCTGCACGACTTCGAGATCGGTGGACGCATAGACCGTCACCGCCCCTTCCCGCCGCGCCGCCGCGATCAGGTCGGCATAGTCGCCCGGATAGCCCTCGGGCACACGCGGCGCGGGCTGCCCCAGCGCGGGCGCGCCGACGGCCACGGCACCGGCCGCCAGCAGCAGCTGGCGCCGTGCGCGATTGCAGGAATCCGTCAGGGAAGGGGGCGCGATGGACACGGAATCGGGGGTGCTGAACGGCGGGTCACGCCGGCGGACACCGGCGGGCAGGGCGGGGGTATTATAGGCGCCCGCGGCACGCACGGGCGGTGCCGCGAGACACGCAATAAGAGACAAGAGGGCGGAGGAGGTCCGGCATGCGCATCCTGCTGGTGGAAGACGAAGTGGAACTGGCCCGCTGGGTGGCACGCGCGCTCGAACAGGGCGGATTCGTCATCGAGCACGTTGCCGACGGCCTGCAGGCCGAAGCCCGCCTGACGGCCGAGGAATACGACGCCGTGGTGCTGGACCTGCGCCTGCCGGGCAAGGACGGCCTGGCGGTGCTCAAAGCCATGCGCGGACGCGACGACCGCACGCCGGTGCTGATCCTCACCGCGCAGGACACGCTCGACGAACGCGTGCGCGGCCTGAACCTGGGCGCCGACGACTACCTGCCCAAGCCGTTCGCCATCGCCGAACTCGAAGCCCGCATCCTCGCACTGATCCGCCGCAGCCGTGGCCGCGCGCATCCGCGCCTGCAATGCGGCACGCTGGTGTTCGATGGCGAGACGCGCAGCTTCACGCTCGATGGCGCGCCGCTATCGCTCACGCCGCGCGAATCGACGCTGCTGGGCGCGCTGCTGGCGCGCAGCGGCCAGCCGTTGACCAAGGCGCAGTTGCTGGACAAGGTGTTCTCGCTCGACGCCGATGTCAGCCCCGACGCCATCGAGGTGCTGGTCTATCGCCTGCGCAAGAAGCTGACCGGCCACGGCGTGACCATCGTCACGCTGCGCGGCTTCGGCTATCTGCTGGAGCCCGAGGCGTCCGACGCTTCTGGTGGAGGCCACGCAGGCAACACAGGCAACACAGGCAAGACGCCCGGGACCGGAGCCTGACATGTGGCGTCGCCACCTGCGCCAGCGCGCACGGCTGCCGGTGCGGCTGTGGCTGCGCGGCAGCCTGCGCCGCCAGCTGCTGATACTGCTGGTGCCCGCGCTGGCGCTGATGATGGCCGCCGACACCTGGTTCACCTACGGCACGCTGCGCGACGCGGCGAATACCGCCTACGACCGTTCGCTCTACGGCTCGGTGCGCACCATCGACAACGCCATCGGCATGGCCGGCGAAAGCGTGCAGCTCACGCTGCCCGACGCCGCGATGGAAATGTTCGAGACGGCCGCGCAAACCCACGTGTTCTATCGCGTGTCGATGGAGCGCACCGGCAGCGTCGAGACGGTGACCGGCTACGACGACTTGCCGCTGCCCAAGGGCGCACTCACCAACAACGTGCCGCGCTTCTACGACGCCGTCTATCACGGCGATCCGGTGCGCATTGCGGCGATGGCCCGGCCGATCTATCGGCCCGACGCCAACATGCGCGTGATCATCCAGGTGGCCGAAACCGCCGAGCCGCGTGCGGCGCTGATCGGCAATGTCTGGCGCAGCGCGCTGCTGCGCGACATCGCGCTGATCGTGCTGTCGGCCCTTATCCTCGTCGGCGGCATCACCTACGTGCTCAAGCCGCTGCAACGGGTACGCGACGACGTACGGGCCCGCTCGCCCGAGGATCTCACGCCGCTGGCGTTCGACGTGGTGCCCGTGGAAGTGCGCCCGCTCGTCGATGCCGTGAACGTGCACGTGTCGCGCTCCGAGGCGATGGCGCAGTCGCAGGCGCAGTTCATCGCCGATGCCGCCCACCAGCTGCGCACGCCGCTGGCCATTCTCAAGACGCAGGCGGAGTTCGCGCAGCGCCAGTTGCAGATGCGCCATGACGGCCCCGCGCACGATGCCCCGCGCGAAGCTGCGGCCGAAGCGGTGGGTGGCATTGTCACGCAGCTGGAGCAGGCGGCGCGCCTGACCAACCAGTTGCTGGCGCTGGCGCGCGTGCGCCAGCCCGCGCGCGACGGCGCCACGCCCGACGAGGAAGCCGGCGTGATCGACGCGGTAACGGTGGCCGAGCACGTGGCGCTGGACTACCTGCCCCTGGCACGCGGCAAGCAGCAGGATTTCGGCTGGGAACGCCCCGCCGGCCTGACCCTGCCGGTGCGCGCCGACGCGGCGCTGCTGCGCGAGGCGCTGGCCAACCTCGTGCACAACGCCATCCAGTACTCGGGACGCGGCAGCCGCATCACGCTGTCCGCCGCGCGCCGCGACGGCCGCGCGCTGTTGGTGGTGGAAGACGATGGCCCGGGCATTCCCGAGAACGAACGCGAAAAGGTCTTCGCACGGTTCTACCGCCGCGTGGAAAATACCGAGCCCGGCTCGGGGCTGGGCCTGGCCATCACGCGCGAGATGGCGGCGCGCTTCGGCGGCAAGGTGACGCTACGCGATGCCACGCAGGGCAGGGGATTGCGAGCGGAACTGGATTTTGCGCTGGTGGAACTGCAGGGCTGAGGGATTTTTTTCCCGCTGCTGTTTTCTCCCCTCTCCCGCATGCGGGAGAGGGGCGGGGAGAGGGGCGGGCGTCTCAAGTACGACGTGTGGCAATTTGAACCGCCACGCCCTCTCCCCCGGCCCCTCTCCCACGCGTGGGAGAGGGGAGAAAACAATGGGAAGCCAAAGCGCATTACCTCATCGGCTTCCCCATTACCGCATCCTTGCACGGATCGTCGCGCTCCCTGGGCGGCACGCGTACCACCGCGTCGAAGCCCGTGGCGGGCGAATCCGTTTCGATATAGCCCACGCTCAGCACGCTGTTGTTGCCCGCGTCCCACAGCCAGCGCGGCACGCCGATGTCGCGCCGCACGTGGCCGTTGCCGGCGATCAGCACCGCGCCACGGCTGGCGTAGGGGCGCAGCGTCTGCGCCATCACCGCATCGCGCGCGGCCTGCGCGCTCAGCATGCCGGGCAGCATCGTCTTCGGGAAGTGTCCGCAGTGCCCGGCATCGAGCACGGCCGTCTGTGCCGTCACGATATCCGCTGGCAGCGCCGCATCGAGGCCCAGCGCAGCCTGCTGGTCTTTCGCGAACACGTCGCCATAGCCGCCGCGCACGATCTTCGCGGCATCGGCGCGCGACAGGTTTGCCGCCAGCAAGGGTAGGTCGTATTGCAGGGCCAGCGCCACCACGGGCTGGTACAGCGTCCAGTCCCAGCCGGCCTTGCTGCCGGCCTGCGCGATCAGGTAGTTGGCGTCGCGCGGACGCTCGCGGCGCGCGCGATCGATATCGGGCTGGCGTTCGCGATCGAACTGCTCCATCGCGATGGCAGGACGCCAGCCGGCCTCCACCGCGCGCGACAGCGCCTGCAGCCGCTGCTGCTGCGCGGCGGCGTTGTCGTGCACCTCGCCGAGCAACACGTAGGACTTGCCAGCGAACTGCTGGCTCACGGCCTGTGGCGACGGGGATGACGGGGGCGTGGTGGGCGTGCTGGGCGTGCTGGGCGCGATGGGGGAGGTCGCGCAGCCGGCGACCAGCGTTGCTGCCAGTGCCACCGTGGCGATACAGGTCAGGGAGCGCATCATGGGCGGGCGGGTTCCGGTTTCATTCGGGCCTGCGGGAGGTTGGCGGGGTTGGCGGCGTTGGTGGCGTGGTTGCTGACGGCCGGCGTTTCGGGCACGTAGACCATCGAGCCATCCTTCATCCGGTACGCCACGCCGGCCTTGATGCCGTCGCCGCTGCCTACCTGGCCGCTGGCCTGGTAGCGCACCACCTTCTCGCCCTGGCGCGACACGATTTCCATGTTCGGCTTGCCCGGATTGGTGATGATCGTGACGTCGTTGTGCGTGAAGGGATTGAGCGGGTTCTGCGCGATGGTTACCAGCAACGCCGCGATCACCACCAGGAACACGTCGATCAGGTTGACCACCGACAGGATGGGGTCGTCGGCTTCGCTCTCCTCGAGGAACTTCATGCCTCGGACTCCCACTGCGGCTTCGACTGCCCCAGCCACACCAGTTCCTCGGCCAGCCACCGGCGGCGCACGTTGACCACCCAGAACGTGATGCTGGCCGCGATCAGCGCCAGAATCACCGCGGAGAACGCGATGGTCAGGTTCTCGCCCACGTTGGCCAGGTTGCCGCCGGACAGGCTCTTGAGCGCCGGCCCCATCGGAATCATCGTGGCCACCAGGCCCAGCATCGGCGCCACGCGTGTGGCAATGCGCGGGCGCTCCAGCAGCTTGTGCGCGGTCACGTCGAGCGCGTCGGGATGGCTGACCTTGTGGCGGCGCGCCCAGGCGACCAGCGGATACCCGCGCCCCGTCTCCATCGCATGGCGCCCCCGCAGCCAGGCCTGCATCGCGAAGTCGCCCAGCGCCCAGAACGCATACAGGAACAGCAGCCCGATCAGAACCAGCGTCGGGTACAGGAACAACTGGCCGACGTCGTACATCAGGGTTTCAAGCAAAGTAGGAGTCATGGTCGAGCGTCTTCGTATATATCAACACGAAGAATAGCCTACGGCGCGAATTCAATCGACGCATTCTTTATCCGGATACCGCCAACGCGCAGTAGCGCACCCCGCCGCCGCGCCAAGCATGCGGGGCGCCACGGCCGGATGTCCACGCTCAGTGCGTTACCGCTTCCGGCTGACGCACGTCCAGTGCGTTGCCTTCCGAGTCGATCTGCAGCGGGCCGTTGCCCGAATAGCGGTCCAGCGCCAGGTAGATCACCGGCGTGATGAACAGCGTGATGACCTGCGAGAACAGCAGGCCGCCCACCACGGCCAGGCCCAGCGGCTGGCGCAGTTCCGCGCCGGCGCCCAGGCCCAGTGCCAGCGGCAGCGCGCCCATCACAGCCGCGAAGGTGGTCATCATGATCGGCCGGAAGCGCAGCAGGCAGGCCTGGCGGATGGCCCGTGCCGGGTGCATGCCCTGCTCGCGCTGCGCCGCCAGCGCGAAGTCGATCATCATGATCGCGTTCTTCTTCACGATACCGATCAGCATCAGCACCCCGATCGTGGCGATCAGCGACAGCTCGACGTTGAAGATGAACAGCGTCAGCAGCGCGCCGATGGCGGCCGATGGCAGGCCCGCCAGGATCGTCAGCGGGTGGATGTAGCTCTCGTAGAGCACGCCCAGCAGCGTGTAGATGACCGCGATGGCCGCGATCAGCAGCACCACCTGCGTGGCCTGCGACGACTGGAACACGGCCGCGTCGCCGCCCCAGCTGGTGAAGATCGACGCCGGCATCTCGATCTCGCGGCTGAAGCGTTCCATCAGCTTCGACGCGTCGCCAAGCGGCGCGCCCGGCGCGAGGTTGAACGACACCGTCACCGACGGCAGCTGCCCCTGGTGGTTCACCGCGATCGGCCCCACGCGGCGCTCGGTGGTGGCAAACGCCGACACCGGCACCATCTGTCCGGTCTTGCTGCGCACGTAAAGCTTCGAGAAGGCGGTCTCGTCCACGCGGTCGACGTCGGCCGCGGTCAGGATCACGTAGTAGTTGTCGATCGGCGTGTAGATCGTGGACACCTGGCGCTCGCCGAAGGCCGTGTACAGCGCGGCGCGCACGTCCTGCATCTGCACGCCCATCGCGTTGGCCTTGTCGCGGTCGATCGTCAGCTGGGCTTCCAGGCCCGACTGCTGCGAATCACTGGTGACGTCGCGGAACACCGGCTCGGCGCGCATCTTCGCCATGAGCTTGTCGCTGTACTCCTGCAACTGGCCGGGCTTCACGCTCTGCAGCGTGTACTGGTAGCGGCTCTTGCTCTGCCGGCCGCCCAGGCGCAGGTTCTGCACCGGCGAGAAGTAGACCTGCAGGCCCGGCACGCCGGACACATCGCGGCGCAGCGATTCCACCACCTGCGGCATCTTCGGGCGCTGGCCCAGCGGCTTCAGTTCCACGAACATGCGGCCCGTGTTGATGGCCGGCGACGGGCCGCCGCCAATCGACGCCACCACGCTCTTCACGGCCGGGTTCGCACGGATGCGCTCAGCCGCGTCGCGCAGGCGCTCGGACATCGCGTCGAACGAAATGTCCTGCGGCCCTTCGGCGTTCACCTGGATCTGGCCGATGTCTTCCTCGGGGAAGAAGCCCTTGGGAATCTTCACGAACAGCACGGCCGTCAGCACGAACGTCAGCCCCGCCACGCCCAGCACCACGCGGCGATGCGCGAGGCACCAGTCCAGCCCGCGCGCGTACTTGTGCAGCGTCCACTCGAACAGGTCCTCGAACCACTGGGTGCTGCGCATGCCCAGCGTGCGCTGCTGCGGCACGTGGTGCGCCGGCGCGCCGTGCGGATGGTCGCCATAGGCATGCTGCGATTCGTCCACCGGCACGTTCTCGGCCGACAGGAAGCGCGCGCAGAGCATCGGGATCAGCGTGAGCGAGACCAGCGCCGACACCAGGATCGACAGCGACACCACGGCCGCGAACTCGTGGAACAGCAGGCCGATCACGCCCGGCATGAAAAAGATCGGGATGAACACGGCCACCAGCGAGATCGAGATCGACAGGATCGTGAAGCCCATTTCGCGCGAGCCCACCAGCGCGGCCTTCAGCGGCGGCACGCCTTCTTCGATATGGCGCACGATGTTTTCCAGCATCACGATGGCATCGTCCACCACCAGGCCCACGGCCAGCGTGATGGCCAGCAGCGACACGTTGTCGAGGCTGTAGCCGAACGCCTTCATCAGCGCCACCGTGCCGATCAGCGAGATCGGCAGCGACACGGTGGGGATCAGCGTGGCCGCCGCGCGGCGCAGGAACAGGAAGATCACCATCACCACCAGCGCCACCGTCAGCGCCAGCGTGAACTGCACGTCGTGGATCGACTCGCGAATGGAGTTCGAGCGGTCGTTCACCACGCTTACGTTCACCGAGCCAGGCATCTGCTGCACCAGGCGAGGCAGGGCCGCCTTGATGGCGTCGACCACGGCCACGGTGTTGGCATCGGGCTGGCGCAGCACGGCCAGCACGATCGAGCGCTCGTTGTTGAGCCAGCTGCCGGTCTTGATGGTCTCGACGCTGTCTTCCACGTCGGCCACGTCAGAGAGGCGCACCACGGCGCCGCTGGGCTGGCTGGCCACGATGATGTTGCGGAACGCGTCCGCACTGGTCATCTGGCGGTTGGCCTGGATGGTCAGCGTCTGGCGCGCGCCATCGAGCGTGCCCACCGGCGTGTTGGCGTTGGCGCGGTTGAGCGCCGTGGCCAGTTCGTCGAGCGTCATGCCGCGCGCGGCAAGCGCGTCGGGGTGCGCGCGCACGCGTACCGAGAACCGCTTCTGGCCAAAGATCTGCACCTGCGCCACGCCAGGCAGCGTGGCCAGCGTGGGCGAGATGAGGTTGTCGCCAAACGCGTTCAGCTCGCCCAGGCTCATCGACGGCGAATTGATGGCCAGCAGCAGCACCGGGGCGTCGGCGGGGTTCACCTTGCGGTACGACGGCGGCACCGTCATCTCGATCGGCAGCGAGCGTTGCGCGCGGAACAGGGCCGCCTGCACATCCACGGCCGCATCGTCGATGTTGCGGTCGCTGTTGAACTCGATGGTGATGCTGGAGTTGCCAAGCGTGTTCGACGAACTGATCACGGTCACGCCCGGAATCGTCGCGAACTGCTTTTCGAGCTGCGTGGCCACGGACGCGGCCATGGTCTCGGGGCTGGCGCCGGGCAGCGTGGCCGTGACCTGGATCACGGGCGAATTGAAGCTGGGCAGAGCCGCGATCGGAATCGTCGGATACAGCACGATGCCGGTGACGATGACGGCCAGGCACAGCAGCACCGTCATCACGGGCCGGCGGATACAGAGCTCGGACAGCGACATGGTCTTAGTGTCCGTTGGCGGCAGCGGCGGCCGACGCCGAAGCGCCGCGTGCCACGGCCTCGCGCACCTGGCTGCCCGGGCGCAGGTTCTGCGCGCCCTCGGTCACCACGCGCGCGCCCGGCTGCACGCCTTCCACCACGGCGGCGGCAGCCGTGGTCACCAGCACCTTCACCGGTACGCGGGCCACCTTGCTGTCGGGTCCGACGGTATAGACGAAACGGCCCTCGGGGCCGGCCACCACGGCTTGCGGCGGCACGCTCAGCGCGTTGCGCAGCACCTGCACGGTGGCGCTCACGTTGGCGTAGGTGCCGGGCCAGAGCCGATGCTCGTCGTTGGGGAACATCGCCTTCACGCGGATGCTGCCGTATTGCGGATCGACGCTGTTGTCGACGAACGTGATCTTGCCGGTCACCGGCGCCGCGTTACCGTCGTTCGGCTGCGCCGTCACGGTCACCGGGCCGGCCTGCAGCGCTTCGCGCAGTGCGGCCAGCTGGCGCTCCGGCAGCGTGAACATCACGGTAATCGGCGCGATCTGGGCGATGGTCACCATCGCGGTGGTCGTGGTGGTGTTGGTCGGCGTGACCAGCGAACCGGGGAACACGTTGAGCACACCGGTGCGGCCGCCGATCGTGGCGCGGATCTGGCCGTAGCTGATAGCCACTTTGCTGGCCTCGATGGCGGCCTGATCGGCGCGGATCGTGGCTTCGAAGCCGTCGACCTTGGCCTGCGCGGTATCCACGGCGCTGCGCGAGATGAAGTTGCGCTCCAGCAGCTCCTGGCTGCGCGCCAGCGTGCGGCGCGCATCGGCCAGGTCGGCCTGGTCGCGCATCAGCTGCGCGCGGGCCTTGGCCAGGTTGGCCTCGTCCATGCGGGTATCGAGCGTGAACAGCAGGTCGCCCGGCTTCACCGACTGGCCTTCCTTGATATGTACGGTGCGCACCGTGCTGGAAACCTGCGGCCGCACATCGACGGTCTGCATGGCAGTGACCGTGCCGTTGGCAGTCACTTCCACCGGCACGTCCCCCTGCGTCACCACGGCCGTGCTGACGGTGGTCACGGCCGGCCCCTTGGCCGCCGGCTTCGGCGCGAACCAGGTTTTCCAGCCGTACCAGCCGGCCAGCGCGAGCAACACCACTACAACGATTGCCACCCAGGGCGAAGTACGGCCACGACGCGTGCTGGCGGCCGCGCTCCAGTTGCCATCGACGAAGCCTTTCGGCTGGTCGATCCCGTCTGTTTTCATGTAAGGACCCTCAAATGCCGCATGGCGCGCTCCCCCAACCTGGCACCGGCTTCTTGGAGCCGCATTGTTGCCCGCGCAAACCGCTACTAGTACCGCATCGGCCCGGTCAGGCCAAGCGAGTGGTATTACAAGCCATTACAGCACCGCAGGGGGCGGATGCCCGGTCCAGCACGGACGTGTTGGCCGGCACGCTTGTATCAGATACAAAACATTAGCAGAAAAGCGTGACGACTCAACTCGGGACTAACGCGGGAGATGCCCTCCCATACGCGGGATACGGCCGGAAGGCGGGGACGGAGGCCCGGACGGTCGGAAAGCAAGGGAGCCAAGCGGGCGCCCTAGGGCGGGCGAGCCCCGGCGCGAACCGGCTTGCAGCCTCAGGCGTGACTGCGCCGGTCCAGGCCGTGCAGCGGCACCCGGCGCGGGCCGGGCGTGAGCACCATGCCATCGCCGGCGCGGATCACGCCGGGACGCGCCACGCTCAGGTACACGCCCGAAAAGCCACTGTCGGCCATGTCGCGCACGGCGTGGGCGTAACCCATCACGGCGTTGAACTTGTAGCAGGGCTTGCGTGGCGATTCCACCACAAATTCGACTTCGCCGATGCGTAGCCGGTCTCCCACCCACAGTGCCGCCTCCAGCAGCCCCTGGATGGTGAGGTTCTCGCCCATGGCGCCGAAGGCCAGCGGCCGCTCGGCCTCTTCCACGCCCGCCTCGCGGCGCCGCGTGTTCCACCATGTGTAGTGTTCGATCGGATAGGCGTAGACGGCCCGGTCGGGCCCGCCGTGCACGGAGCGGTCTACCTGTTCGTCGCCGGCCATGCCCAGCCGGTGCACGCCCACCGCAATCGGATGGTGCAGGGTGCTCAGCGGATGCTTGCGGATGGCTGACATCACCACGGCTTCGGTGCCGGCGCCGGCTACCACGAGCGGCAGCGCCGTGCCGACATTGACGGCCAGAACACGGCCGACGGCAGCGCCGCCGGCGCCTGCCGGATTGGGACGCGGATCGGATTCGGCCACGGAACGCCCTCCTTGCGTGTACGGGCCCGCGCGAGTGCACCGGATGGGGGCGTCACGCGCTGACGTTGTGCACCGAGTGTACCGGCTCGTCCACGTGTTCGAAGGTGGGGAATGTGGGCAAACAGACGCACGCCGCGTAGCGTGCGTCTGTCAAGGTCAAAGGCGCGGTCAGCGCGAGAGCGCGGGCGTCAGGGCCTTCGGATTGACGATGCTGTCGTGCCGGCCTTCCAGCACATCGAGGATGTTCTGGAACGCGGTGCGGAAATACAGTTCGTAGCTGTCGCGCTCCACATAGCCCAGGTGCGGCGTGCAGATGCAGTTTTCCATGCGCAGCAGGGCATGGCCCTGCAGGATCGGCTCGGACTCGAACACGTCCACGGCCGCCATGCCCGGGCGCCCCCGGTTGAGCGCCGCCACCAGCGCGTTTTCCTCGATCAGTTCGGCACGGCTCGTGTTGACGAACAGCGCGGTGGGCTTCATGCGCTGCAGGTCGGCCAGCTTGACGATGCCGCGCGTGTCGTCGTTCAGGCGCAGGTGCAGCGACAGCACATCGCTGTCGGCGAAAAGCTGTTCCACCGATTCCGCCACGTTCAGGCCGTCTTCGCGCGCGCCATGCTGGGATGCCTCGCGGCCCCACACCAGCACGTTCATGCCGAAGGCGCGCCCGTAGCCGGCCAGCAGCTTGCCGATCTTGCCGTAGCCCCAGATGCCCAGGGTCTGGCCGCGCAGCACCTGGCCCAGGCCGAAGTTGGGCGGCATGGTGGTCGATTTCAGGCCCGACTGCTGCCAGGCGCCGTGCTTGAGGCTGGCCACGTATTGCGGAATGCGCCGCTGGGCCGCCATGATCAGCGCCCAGGTCAGCTCGGCCGGGGCCACCGGCGAACCCACGCCCTGCAGCACCACCACGCCGCGGTCGGTACAGGCGTCCAGATCCACATGGCTGCCGGCGCGGCCGGTCTGGCTGATGATCCTGAGCTTGGGCAGCTTCTCGAGCAACTGGCGCGTCACGCGGGTGCGTTCGCGGATCAGCACCAGCGCTTCCACGTCCGACAGGCGGGCGGCCAGCTGGCCCACGCCCTTGACGGTGTTGTTGAAGACCTTGACGTCATGCCCCTCCAGCAGGGAGAAGCAGGGCAGCTTGCGGACGGCGTCCTGGTAATCGTCGAGAACGGCAATCTTCATGGATGACTCATTGGGGGCTTGGTGCGCGCGACCACAGAATCAGCGCACGCCCGACAGTATTGTTGGCTTCCCTGACGCAACATTGACAGCAGACACGTCCCGGCGAGATCCCGCCGCGCGACGATGCTGCGCGGTGGCGACAGGCATTCTGACAGGGGAAACAATGCTGCGCAGCAAAAAACAGGGGGTCCGTACGGTGGTATTCTTGCCCGCTTGCCGCGGCGGACAGTGCGGTCGAGCCATGCTCCCGCCTCCTGTTTGCCGCCGGACAATGCCCGACCGGACCCTGCCGCCCGCCAAAAGCGGGCGAAGCGCAACTGTATCGCAGCCGCAGGGACCCCCGCGACCATTTGCGCGGGATCGGTCGCCGCGGAGTTGTAACGGGATGTGACGGTCCCCCGAGCGAGTGCGCCATGCCCAACGCGGCACGCCCGCCCCGACCGCCTTCCCCCGCCAAGGCTCCCCGCCACCGTGCGTCGGACATGAAAAGGTTTCCTTTTTCGCTTTGGAGCAGTCAAAAATGAACCACCCCACAATGCAAGGCACACCCGCACTGAACGTGCCGGCCTGGGTCAAGAACCAGAAACTGGTTGCCTGGGTTGCAGAAATCGCCGCGCTGACCAAGCCGGACCAGATCTACTGGTGCGATGGCTCGCAGGAGGAATACGACCGCCTGTGCGAACAGATGGTGGCCGCCGGCACCATGCGCCGCCTGAACCCCGCCAAGCGCAAGAACTCGTTCCTGGCCCTGTCCGATCCGTCGGACGTGGCGCGCGTGGAAGACCGCACCTTCATCTGCTCCGAGAAGAAGGAAGACGCGGGCCCCACCAACAACTGGATCGCCCCGGCCGAGATGCGCACCACGCTGAGCGGCCTGTTCGACGGCTGCATGCGCGGCCGCACGCTGTACGTGGTGCCGTTCTCGATGGGCCCGCTGGGCTCGCCGATCGCGCACATCGGCGTGGAACTGTCGGATTCGCCGTACGTGGCCGTGAACATGCGCATCATGACCCGCATGGGCCGCGCCGTGTATGACGTGCTGGGCACCGACGGCGAGTTCGTGCCGTGCGTGCACACCGTGGGCAAGCCGCTGGCCGCCGGCGAGAAGGACGTGCCGTGGCCGTGCAACCCCACCAAGTACATCGTGCACTTCCCCGAGTCGCGCGAAATCTGGTCGTTCGGTTCGGGCTATGGCGGCAACGCGCTGCTGGGCAAGAAGTGCTTCGCGCTGCGGATCGCCTCGACCATGGGCCGCGACGAAGGCTGGCTGGCCGAGCACATGCTGATCCTCGGCGTGACCTCGCCGGAAGGCAAGAAGTACCACGTGGCGGCCGCGTTCCCGTCCGCGTGCGGCAAGACCAACTTCGCCATGCTGATTCCGCCCAAGGGCTTCGACGGCTGGAAGATCACCACCATTGGCGACGACATCGCCTGGATCAAGCCGGGCCAGGACGGCCGCCTGTACGCCATCAACCCGGAAGCCGGCTACTTCGGCGTGGCCCCGGGCACCAGCGAGAAGACCAACTTCAACGCGATGGCCACGCTCAAGGAGAACGTCATCTTCACCAACGTGGCGCTGACCGACGACGGCGACGTGTGGTGGGAAGGCATGACCAAGGAGGCGCCCGCGCACCTGGTTGACTGGCAGGGCAAGGACTGGACGCCGGCCATCGCCAAGGAAACCGGCGCCAAGGCCGCGCACCCGAACGCCCGCTTCACCGCACCGGCCTCGCAGTGCCCGTCGATCGACGAGAACTGGGACAACCCGGCCGGCGTGGCCATCGATGCCTTCATCTTCGGCGGCCGCCGCAGCACCACCGTGCCGCTGGTGACCGAGGCCCGCAACTGGACCGAAGGCGTCTACATGGCCGCCACGATGGGCTCGGAAACCACCGCCGCCGCCGCTGGCCAGCAGGGCGTGGTGCGCCGCGATCCGTTCGCGATGCTGCCGTTCTGCGGCTACAACATGAGCGACTACTTCAACCACTGGCTCGCGCTGGGCAAGAAGCTCGAGGCATCGGGCGCGAAGCTGCCGAAGATCTACTGCGTGAACTGGTTCCGCAAGGACGCCGACGGCAACTTCGTGTGGCCGGGCTTTGGCGAGAACATGCGCGTGCTGTCGTGGATGATCGACCGCGTGGAAGGCCGCGGCCAGGGCACGGACCACGTGTTCGGCACGTCGCCGCGCTACGACGACCTGAACTGGGACGGCCTGCCGTTCACGGCCGAGCAGTTCGACCTCGTCACGTCGATCGACCTCGACGCCTGGCAGAAGGAACTGGCCCTGCACGACGAACTGTTCACCCAGCTCAAGCACAACCTGCCGCCGGCCCTGGTGGAAACCAAGGCGGCGCTGGCCAAGCGCCTGGGCTAAGTCGCCGGTTTGATCTGTCGAGAAGCCGCCCGGCCACGCCGGGCGGCTTTTTTGTCGCCTGTCATTCAGCCTTTCACGGCCTTTCTGTGCTGCTTGAATGCCTTCAGGTCCGCGATGGCAAATAGTTGGCTGCGCCCAACTTCCGCGCGCGGCGTCAGCTTACCGTCGCGAACGAATCGGCGGAACGTGGGCATCGACACCTCGAGGTATTCGGCTGCTTCAGCAGCCGTGAAATCGGCATCCGCGAGGTCCCCAAAGACTTCGCCATGGCGGAAATTCTCGTCGCCGAAGGCGCGCTGACCCACCATCAGGAAGAATTTTTCACGCTCCTCCGAAGCCATCGTCTTCAGGCGGTTGAACATCTCGTTTGCAGGCATTGTCTTCAGTATGGACGCACGTCGACATGACGTGACTGTATGCATCGAGCTTGCGGACCTCTATCAGACAGTTCTCGAACTGACGATTGGTTGCGCCACGGCAAGACAGACGCGCGGAAAGCCAAACGCCGAACGGCTCACCACCGTTCGGCGTTTTCTTTTGCGCGCAGCCTGCGGCCGGGCTACCGGTACAGCACCTCCGGCAGCCACAGCCCGATGCCCGGGAAGATGTACAGCAGCGCCAGCGCCACCAGCTGGATCGCCATGAACGGCAGCATGCCGGCGAAGATCTGGTTCAGCGTGACGTGCGGGGGCGCCACGCCCTTTAGGTAGAACGCGGCCATGGCCACCGGGGGCGAGAGGAATGCCGTCTGCAGGTTCAGCGCCACCAGCAGCCCGAAGAACAGCGGGTCGATGCCGAAGTTGTCGAGCAGCGGGATGAAGATCGGCATGAAGATGATGATGATCTCCGTCCATTCGAGCGGCCAGCCCAGCAGGAAGATGATGACCTGCGCCAGGATCATGAACTGCACCGGGCTCAGGTCCAGCGACAGCACCCATTGCTCCACCAGCGCCTGCCCGCCCAGCAGCGCGAAGGCGGCGGAGAAGATTGACGAGCCCACGAACAGCCAGCACACCATTGCGCTGGTCTTGACGGTCAGGAAGACCGAATCGCGCACCACGCCGTAGTTGAGCTGCCCGTAGGCCGCGGCGAGGATTGCGCCGCCGAGCGAGCCCACCGCGGCGGCTTCGGTTGGCGTGGCCAGCCCGAACACGATCGAGCCGAGCACGGCGAGGATCATGACCGCCAGCGGGAAGAACGACGACAGCAGCAGCTTGAAGATTTCGAGCCGGGCGAAGTTGAAGTACCAGTAGAACACCGCAAGCCCGACGGCCACCACCGCTAGCGTGATCCAGAACCAGCCCGGCGCGGCCCGTGCGGGCGCGTCGGTGGCGGCGGCAGCGTTGGCGGGCGCGCTTGCCGCCGGGGAAGCCGCACCATTGGCGGCCGGTGCCACATCCTGCGCGGTAGCGGGCCTGGGCGTTATGGGCGTCATGGGCGTTGTGGGCGTGACGGTCGGTGCGGCATCGGATGCATTCAGCGGCGTCGGCGCCTCGCTCTCGGCCGGCGGCGCCTGCAGGTCGTCGAACGACTGCGGCGCGGCGCTCTCGACGGTGGCGCCGATCTCGACCGGTCCGGCATCCGCAGGCTTCGGCGCGGTCAGAGCCGCATACATCAGGCTCATTGCCACGGCCACCACGAACGCCGGCATCAGCACCACGCCAAGCTGGCGCACCAGGTAGCCTGCCGGCACGTCGGCATTGCGGCGGCCCTTGAAGCCCAGCAGCAGCGCCGGCAACGCGCGCGTGCTGACGTGATCGTGCAGCGCTGACGCAAAGCCCGACAACGGAATTCTGCGTTCCTCCTGCGACAGCGGCGGCGCCAGCGCTGGCTTCAGCTTGGCGATGAGGATGGCGTAGAGGATGTAGAGGCCCGCCAGCATCAGCCCGGGAAAGAACGCGCCGGCATAGAGCTGCACCACCGACACGCCCGCCGTGGCGCCATAGACGATCAGCAGCACCGACGGTGGAATCAGAATGCCCAGGCATCCGCCGGCCGTGACCGCGCCAGCCGAGAGCTGGGTACTGTAGCCCGCCCGCAGCATCGCCGGAAAGGCCAACAGGCCCATCAGCGTGACCACCGCGCCCACGATGCCGGTGGCCGTGGCAAACACCGCGCAGGTGATCAGCGTGGCCACGGCCAGCGAACCGGGCAGCCACGCCAGCGCCAAGTGCAGGCTGCGGAACAGCTTTTCGATCAGGTTGGCGCGCTCCACGAGGTAGCCCATGAAGACGAACAGCGGGATCGAGATCAGCACGTCGTTGGTCATTACCGCGTAGGCCCGCTGCACCATCAGGTCCAGCGTCTGCGCCACCGCAATCTCGGGGTTGGCATGCCGGTACGCCAGCCACGCGAACAGCACGCCCATGCCCATCAGCGTGAACGCCGTGGGAAAGCCGAGCATGATCGCCACCACGATCAGCGCCAGCATCAGCAGGCCCAGGTGGCCGTTGGTCCAGTCAGCCGGCGCGGGCATGAAGACGATCACGGCGCCGACGATCAGCGCCATCAGCCCCACGCCGAACCACAGTTCCTTTCTCATCGCGCGCGCTCCTCGATCTTCGGCATCGGTGCGGCCGCGGCGGCATCGGCCAGCGGCACGTCCTTGCCCACCATCTGCTTGAGCTTGTCGACGTCCACTTCCTCCACGTCGTCCTCGCGCCGCGGCCAGTGCCCGGTGGACAGGCACAGCACGCAGCGCGCCACTTCCGCCACGCCCTGCAGCAACAGCAACCCGCCCGCGATGGGAATGACGGCCTTGAACGGATAGACGGGCGGCCCGTCGGCGGCAATCGACGAGTGCTCGTTCTGCGCCAGCGAGACCTCGAAGAAGTCGATGCCGGCCCATGCCAGCGCAATCACGCCGGGGAAGAAGAACACCAGGTACAGCAGGAGGTCGATGGTGGCCTGTGCGCGCGGCGCCAGGAAGCCGTAGAGGATGTCGCCGCGCACGTGGCCGCGCTTGGCCAGCGTGTAGGCGCCGCCGAGCATGAACAGCGCGCCATAGAGCATGTTGCTGGCGTCGAATACCCAGGCGTGCGGCGTGCCCAGCGCGTAGCGCGAAAACACCTCGTAGCTGATCATCAGCGTCAGGCCGACGATCAGCCACGAGGCCGCCTGTCCCACCAATGTACTGATACGGTCGATGCCCAGCAGCAGTCTTTGCATGCGGTGCTCCGTGGGGGCGCGGGCCATGCGCGGCGGATGGCGGCGGGTAGCTACGGCCAGCGGCGGCTAGCCGCGTTTGGTCGAGAAGTAGTACGACGAGGCCATGCGATAGTCGACGTTGGTATCGTTCTGCCAGCGCGTGCTGCGCTGCGCGAACGCCTTCATCGAATCGTTGACCTTCTTGAACATCGGGTTCTCCTTTTCCTTGCGCGCGACAATCTCGTCCCACACCTTCAGCTGCGCCTGCAGCACGGAGTTCGGCGTGGCATAGAACTTCACGCCCTGCTCCTGCAGCGCCTGGTAGTCCTTCGCGTAGCGGTCGATGGCCTTCATCGACATCTCGGCCGAGCTGGCGTCCACGGCGTTGGCGATCAGCGCGCGCAGCTTGGGCGAGAGCGCCTCGTAACGCTTGCGGTTGAACAGGATCTCGAACTGTTCCGAGCACTGGTGGAAGCTGCGCAGCATGCAAACCTTCGACACATCCTGGAAGCCCAGCGCGCGGTCGGAACTGGCGTTGTTGAACTCGGCGGCGTCCAGCAGGCCGCGGTCCATCGCCGGCACGATCTCGGCGCCCGGCAGCGCGTTCACCGCCGCGCCCAACCCCGTGAAGATATCGATCGACAGGCCCACCGTCCGGAACTTCAGCCCCTTGAAGTCCTCGGGCTTGGTGATCGGCTTCTTGAACCAGCCCAGCGGCTGTGTGGGCATCGGGCCGTACAGGAACGACACCACGTCGAGGTTCAGGCTTTTGTAGATTTCCTGTTGCAGTTCTTTGCCGCCGCCGTACTTGTGCCAGGCCAGCAGCATGTTCGGGTCCATGCCCCAGGCCGGGCCGGAGCCCCACAGCGCGAGCGCGGAATTCTTGCCGTACCAGTAGGCAATCACGCCATGGCCGCCGTCGAGCGTGCCCTTGCTCACGGCGTCGATCAGGTCGAACGCCTTGACCACGGCACCGGCTGGCAGCAGCTCAATCTTGATGTCGCCGCCAGACATGTCGTTGACCTTCTTGACGAAGTCGCCGGCGAACTCGTGAAAGATGTCCTTGGTCGGCCATGTGCTCTGCCAGCGCATGGTGACCGGCCCCTGGGCCTTGACGATCGATGGAAAGCCCATCGTGGCCGCACCTGCCGCCGCCGCGGTGGCGCCGCCGATGAATCCCCGTCGCGAAACCTTTTCCACGGCACCGGTGGTGCCGTCCTTGCGCCTTGCTGCCATGACCGTCTCCCCTTCGTGTTGGACGAACCGACGAACGACAACTGCACAACCGTCCCCCGGCGCGGCGTCGAAGACCGGCGCCACGTCGATGGACAGGTAAAGGAAAAGGAAGGATTCAGTGCGGGGGCCCGCTGCGCGGCGCCTCCAACGCCGGCCGCGCCGTCGCCGCAACCAGACATTGCGGACAGCCACGGGCCCATCAGTTGTCTTGATCTTAGGTACAGCAGATCACGTCAACAATGTAGGGAATACCCGATTCGGCGTCGGATGGCGCTCAGCCCGGTGCGCCGGGATCGGCGTCGATGCCCAGTTGCTGCACCGCATACTTGACCAGCTCGGCACGACCCTCGATGCCCAGCTTGCGCTTGAGGTTGAGCCGATGCGTTTCCACGGTGCGCACCGACACGCCCAGCCGTGCGGCAATGTCCTTGTTGGAATGCCCGCGTCCGATGCCGTGCAGGATGTCGCGCTCGCGCGGCGTCAGCGCGTCGAGCGGGCTGATGGTCTGCTCCGCCATGCCGCGGGCCACCCGCGCGCTGTAGAACACGCGCCCGGCCAGCACCGCCTGGATGGCGGCCATCAGCTCGTCGGCCGGCGCATCCTTGAGCACATAGCCGCGCGCCCCCGCGCGCATGGCCTGGCGTACGTATTCAAGGTTGTCGTGCATCGACACGATCAGCACCGCCACCTCAGGATACTGGTCGTGCAGCGCGCCGGCCAGCGCAATGCCGCCCATGCCGCGCATGCCGATATCGGTGATCACCAGCTCGGGCAGCCCCGCCGGGCCGGCGTGGGCCAGCCACGCCAGCGCGGCCTCGCCGTCGTCGGCCTCGCCCACCACCTCCAGCCCGGACTGCAGCGACAGATGCATGCGCATGCCGTCGCGCACCAGCGCGTGGTCGTCGATCAGCAGCACCCGGGCGGGGGCGCCAGCGGGGCGGAGGACGGGATCGTCGTCGTGCAGGGCGGTCATGACAGCGGAATATCGGAGGTAACGGAAATCACGGGCAGCATCGCCACGAGCCGCGTGCCGGACGGCATCGACACAATGTCGAACTGCCCGCCGAGCGCGGCCATGCGCTCGCGCAGGTTGCGCAGGCCGATGCCGCGCTGGGGGTCGTGCTGCATGCGCGCGACGTCGAAACCGGTGCCGTTGTCGCGCACGGTGAGCCGGGTGGCCGATGGCGAGAATTCGAGGTCGATGCCGACGCGCGTGGCGTTCGCGTGCCGGCCCACGTTGGTCAGCGCTTCCTGGGCGATGCGGAACAGCGCCGTGGCATGTTCGTCGGACAATTCGCGCGGGCGCCCGCTTTGCGTCACATCAATGGTCAGCGTGCTGCCGGCCTGCATCTCGCGCGCCAGATGCTCGAGCGCGGCGAACAAACCCAGGTCGTCCAGCAGGGCGGGGCGCAGGTTGCGCGAGACGCGCCGCACTTCATTGAAGGCGGAATCAAGCCGGTTCAGCGCCATGCCGAGGATCGGTGCCACCGATGCCGACTCCCCGGGCGCCTGGCGCAGGCGGTTGGTGGCCGCTTCCAGCACGAGCTTGACCGACACCAGCAGCTGGCCAATGCCGTCGTGCAGCTCGCGCGACAGCCGCGCGCGCTCCTCCTCCTGCGACTGCACCACGCGTTGCGCCAGCTGGCGCAGCTTGGCGTCGGCCTCGCGATGCTCGCTGATATTGAGCGCCAGCCCGCTGGCCGCCACCAGCAGGATGCTGATGGCCGCGATCACGCCAATCCACGCCATGGTCTCGCGAATGTCGGTTTCCGCGCGCGCATCGAGCTGGCGCAGCGTCTGCTCCACGTCGTCCAGGTAGATGCCGGTGCCGAGCATCCAGTTCCAGCCCGGCACGGCCACCACGTAGCCGAGCTTGGGCGCCACCTGCTTCGACGACGGCTTTTGCCACAGATAGCGCACCGAGCCGCCCCCCGACTTGGCTGCGGCAATCAGTTTCTGGATCGTCAGTGCGCCCTGCGGATCGCGCATCAGCCACAGGTCTTGCCCCACCAGCTCGGGCTGGCGCGGATGCATGAGGTTGCGGCCCTGCAGGTCGTAGAGGAAGAAATAGCCGTCGGGGCCGTAGTCGAGCCGTGCCAGCGCCTCCATGGCGGCCTGGCGCGTGGCTGGGTCGTTGCGGCCCGATGCCACCATCGGCGCGATCGCGCTTTGCGCCAGTTCCACGTAGTGGCGCAGCTCGGTTTCCTTGCTTTGCAGGTAGGCGGCCTCCACCAGCGCGCGCTCGTGGCGGGCCAGCGCCGTGGCCTGATATCGCACGGCAAAGGCGATGCCGATCATCGCGACGGCCAGGGGCGCCACGGCCAGCAACAGGATCTTTTGGCGGAGTTTCATCGAACCGGGGGTAAACACCGATGCCGGGCAGGCCGCTTGACATCGTCGCCCTACGTACTACTACGCAGGGGTGTTGCGTAGTTTCGCGCTTGTGTCGACATGGGCGGGTGTCAATACTACACGCCGGATCAAGCCGGGGGCCCGCCCACCGTGCAAATCCGACGCAGTAGGTGTACCTCGACCATACGTTTCACGCATGCGGGGCGCACTGCCTGCCTGCACGACAAGATCCGGTTCCAGACGAGAACAGACCGGGCGCCGCAGACATCCAGGAGACACCCTTTCCACGCGATTGTCGGCGGCCGCTATTCCGGCACCGCCCCCGCTGCCCGCACCTCAAGTCGCCGCAGGTTCTTTCAGCCGGTCTGAGGAGACCCTTCAACATGAATCGCATCGGACAACATCTGTTGTGGCTGGCCGTCGCCGTGCTCGGCGCCTTCGCCTTCGCCACCGTCGCGCTATCGCGCGGGGAAGCCGTCAGCGCACTGTGGATCGTGGTTGCCGCGCTCTGCATCTACCTGATCGCCTATCGCTACTACAGCCGCTTCATCGCCGACAAGGTGATGCAGCTCGACCCCAAACGCATGACGCCCGCGTGGCGCCACAACGACGGCCTGGACTACGTGCCGACCAACAAGGCGGTGCTGTTCGGCCACCACTTCGCCGCCATTGCCGGCGCCGGGCCGCTGGTGGGCCCCGTGCTGGCCGCGCAGATGGGCTACATGCCCGGCATGCTGTGGATCCTGGCCGGTGTGGTGTTTGCCGGTGCGGTGCAGGACTTCATGATCCTGTTCATCTCCACGCGCCGCGACGGCCGCTCGCTGGGCGACCTGGTCAAGTCCGAGATGGGCACCGTGCCCGGCCTGATCGCGCTGTTCGGCTGCTTCATGATCATGATCATCATCCTGGCGGTGCTGGCGCTGATCGTGGTGAAGGCGCTGGCCGGCTCGCCGTGGGGCACGTTCACCGTTGCCGTGACGATTCCGATCGCGGTCTTCATGGGCATCTACACGCGCTACATCCGCCCGGGCCGCATCGGCGAGGTGTCGGTGATCGGCTTCGTGCTGCTGATGCTGGCCATCATCGGCGGCCAGTACGTGCACGAGAGCGCCGTGCTGGCGCCGCTGTTCACGTATGACGGCAAGGCGCTGACGTGGATGCTGATCATCTACGGCTTCATCGCCGCCGTGCTGCCCGTGTGGCTGCTGCTGGCGCCGCGCGACTACCTGTCGACGTTCCTGAAGATCGGCACGATCATCGCGCTGGCCATCGGCATCCTGATTGTGGCGCCCGAGCTGAAAATGCCGGCGTTCACGCAGTTCGCGCAGGGCAACGGCCCGGTGTGGTCGGGCAACCTGTTCCCGTTCCTCTTCATCACCATCGCCTGCGGCGCCGTGTCGGGCTTCCACGCGCTGATCTCGTCGGGTACCACGCCCAAGCTGCTGGAGAACGAATCGCACGCGCGCTTCATCGGCTATGGCGCGATGCTGGCCGAGTCGTTCGTCGCCATCATGGCGCTGGTGGCTGCCTCTGTGATCGAGCCGGGCGTGTACTTCGCCATGAACAGCCCGGCGGCCGTGATCGGCACCACGCCGGAAGCCGTGGCGCACACCGTATCGACGTGGGGCTTCGTGATCACGCCGGACGTGCTGATCCAGACCGCCAAGGACGTTGGCGAAAACACCATCATCTCGCGTGCCGGCGGCGCGCCGACGCTGGCCGTCGGCATCGCCCACATCCTGCACCAGGTAGTGGGTGGCCAGGCCATGATGGCTTTCTGGTACCACTTCGCCATCCTGTTCGAGGCGCTGTTCATCCTGACCGCCGTCGACGCGGGCACCCGCGCCGGCCGCTTCATGCTGCAGGATCTGCTGGGCAGCTTCGTGCCGTCGCTGAAGCGCACCGAATCGCTGCCGGCCAACCTGATTGCCACGGCGCTGACGGTGGCGGCCTGGGGCTACTTCCTGTACCAGGGCGTGGTTGACCCGCTGGGCGGCATCAACACGCTGTGGCCGCTGTTCGGCATCTCGAACCAGATGCTGGCCGCCGTGGCGCTGGTGCTTGGTACCTGCGTGCTGGTGAAGATGAAGCGCGGCCAGTACGCCTGGGTCACGCTGCTGCCCACCTGCTGGCTGCTGATCTGCACCCTGACCGCCGGCTGGCAGAAGCTGTTCGACGCCGATCCGAAGGTCAGCTTCCTGACCCACGCCTCGAAGTTCAGCGCCGCCATTGCCGAAGGCAAGGTGCTGGCCCCGGCCAAGACGATGGAGCAGATGCATCGCATCGTCTTCAACGACTACCTGGACGCCGGCCTGTGCGCGCTGTTCATGTTCGTGGTGCTGTCGATCGTGTTCTACGGCTTCAAGACCGCCATGTCGGCCCGCAGCGCCGCCCGCCGCACCGACCGCGAAACGCCGTTCGAACCGATGCCGGCACAGGCCTCGGCCGCCTCGCATTAAGCACGGGAGCCGCACATGCTGGAACAGATCGGAAACATGGGACGTTACCTGGGCCAGTCGCTGCGGCTGATGGTGGGCCTGCCCGACTACCAGACCTATGTGGCCCACATGGAAAGCACGCACCCGGACCGCGCGCCCATGACGTACGAGGAATTCTTCCGCGAACGTCAGGAAGCCCGGTACGGCGGCGGGCAAGGCAAGTGCTGCTGAGCAGCGGCACTGTCTCTCCACGGAAAAGCGGCCGGCATGGCCGCTTTTTTGTTGTCCGCGCCGTTGACTGGTCTACGTCGTCCAGCGCAGTTCCTGTGGCGGATAAGGGGCTGCCTGTTGCGCCGGAACATCGGTTTTTAATGCTTTGATACCGTTTCTGGGGCGGGTTACAGGGCCTCACAACTGGTTACAGCAAGGGCAGGGTTGCTTCTCTACACTCCGCTTCCAGATACTCATCACAAAAGGAAAATACGATGTCTCGCCATCCTCTCCGCAACCTGACTCTGGCTCTTGCCCTCTCGGCGGCTGCGCTGCCGGCGTTTGCAGGAGGTGACCTGAACAACGCGCTCGGCGGTGGCCTGGGTGGCGTGGCAGGTGCCGCCGTGGGCGGCGCGCTCGGTGGCAGCACCGGGTCGGTCATCGGTGGTGCCATCGGAGGCGGCGCCGGCGGCGCAATTACCTCGAACCGGCGCGAACGCACTGGCGCCATCATCGGCGGTGCGCTGGGCGGTGGTGCCGGCACGGCAGCAGGCAACGCCGTGGGCGGCCGCACCGGCGGCCTGGTGGGTGCTGGCCTGGGCGGCGCGGCTGGCGCGGCGCTGGGCGGCAATGTGTCGCGCAGCAACTCGTACGACGATGACCGTCGCTACTACAAGCGCAGCAAGCATCGTCGCCACCACCGTCACGACGACTAAGTCGCGGTTGCAACAAGAAAAGGGCCCCCAGGGCCCTTTTTCAGTTTTCAGGGGGCCGCGCACCGATATCGCGGCACAATAAAAAAAGCCCGTACCGGTTGGTACGGGCTTTTTGCGGAATATCGGGAATCAGCGGTTGGCGCCGTCCGCGTACACATCGAACGACTTGGCGCCGTCGGTGAACGAGTCGAATTTGCCTGCCTTGGCGCCGTCCGTGAAGGTATCGAACTTGCCGGCCTTCGCACCGTCGGTGTACGGGTCGAAGCGGGTGGCCTTGGCGCCATCGGTGTACGGATCGAACTTGCCGATCTTGGCAAACGCGGGGGCAGCCGACAGGGCGGCGGTGACTGCAACGATCAGGGCGATTTGGCGCTTCATGGCGAATCCTTCACTTTCTTTCGAGGATGCCGGCGAATCTGGATTGCTGCGTTGCGGCATCGGATGTGAGGATATTAGGCATTCCCCTGATATGAATAAATATGCGCGTCCACAATGATTGATTGTGGATTCAACAATAAACTTCGCGCCCCGTGTAAAAGTTCATGGCGGACGCGGGAGACTATGTCATGGATCGACTGCAATCGATGCGCGTATTCGCCAAGGTGGTCGAACTTGGCAGCTTCGCCCGTGCGGCGCAGCAACTCGAGATGTCCAACGCCGTGGTCACCCGCTATGTGGCCGATCTGGAGAGCCATCTCGGCACCCGGCTGCTGAACCGCACCACCCGCAGCCTGTCGCTTACCGATGCCGGCGAAACCTACCTGCAGCGCTGCGCGCAGATCCTCGAAGACGTGGAAGAGGCGGAATCGATCGTCACCGCGCGCAGCCAGTCGCTCTCGGGCACGCTGCGGCTCGTGGCGCCGGTCATGTTCGGCCTGCACCTGCTGCCGCAGACGCTGGAACGCTTCCACCAGCTCTATCCCGACGTGGTGTTCGACGTGCAGCTGTCCGACCGCATGATCGACATCGTCGAGGAAGGGCGCGACGTTGGCGTGATGCTGTCCGACCTAGGGCTGGGCTCTCACCTGGTGGCCCGGCCGCTGATTTCCGCCGAGATCGTGCTGTGCGCGTCGCCCGGCTATCTGCGCGAGCATCCGCCCTTGCGCACCGCGCATGACCTGTCGAGCCACCGCGCGATTGCGATGCGGCTGCCCACGGCCGAGCATGAATGGACGCTCTCGGGCCCCGAAGGCGAGGTGACGGTGCCGATCCGGCCCGGCCTGCTGTGCAGCAACGCCGAACTCGCGCATCAGGCCGCCCTGGCCAACATGGGCATCGCCATGCTGTCTTCCTACCTGGCCCGGCCCAATATCGAGGCCGGACGCCTGGTGCATATCCTGCCCCAGTACCAGCTGCCGCGCCGCGATGTGAGCGTGGTCTACCCGAGCCGCAAGTTCCTGCCCACCAAGGTGCGCGCGTTCATCGACTTCCTGCTCGAGGAAGGCAAGCAGCGGGCGGGGGAGAACACCCCCAAGGCGGCCGTCCAGTAACCACCGGCCATCCAGACGAAAACGGCGAGGCATCTGCCTCGCCGTTTCCTTTCCAGGAAAGCCTGGCCGCGCCGTTACTCTTCGGCGTCGGCCGTCTGCTTCGAGGCAGCCCGCGTCTTCTTCGCCGCCGCGGTCTTGCTGGCGGCCGTCTTGGTGGCAGTCTTGGTCGCGGTCTTGCTGGCCGCCTTCTTGGCCGGAGCCTTCTTGGCGGCGGTCTTGGCAGCGGTCTTCGTGGCCGCCTTCGCCGGTGCGGCGTCGGCTTCCTCCGCGTTGGCAGCAGTCTTCGCAGCGGTCTTCGCAGCGCTCTTCGCCGCCGTCTTGCCGGCTGGCTTGGCGCCGGCCTTCGGCTCGCGTGCCTCGAACTCGAAGCCGATCTTGCCGTCCGGCTGCTTGACCAGGAACGCCTTGAAGTTGCGGCCCGTGCGCGACGACTTGAAGCCGGTCAGCAGGTCAGTCTTGCCATTGGTCAGCAGCTTGCCGATCTGCTCGCGCGAGATTTCCTGCTGGAGGATGATCTTGCCCGTGGTGAAGTCGCAGGTCTTCTCGCTGCCCACCGCGTGCTCGCACACGTACTTCATGCCGTGCTCGTACACCGAGCCGTTGCACTTCGGGCAATGACCAACCGGTGTCTGCTCGCTGAAGTCCACCGGTTCGTCGTCTTCTTCGTCGTTCTGCCCGAAGTCGAACTCCATCTTCCAGTGGTTCTCGTCATCCTTGACCAGCTTCAGGATGGCTGCGAACGGCCGGCCCATCTTGCTGCGGAAGCCCTGCAGCGGACCAATTTCCTTCTTGAGCAGCAGCTCCTCGACTTCATCGATCTCGAACTGGCGTCCGCCCGGGATCTTGCTGATCGAGAAGTCGCATGCCGTGCAGGCGAAGCGCCGGTAGTTTTCCTTCACTTGGCCGCCGCACTGCGGGCACGGCGTGTCGAGCGTGGCGTAGTCGCCCGGAATGGTGTCGCTGTCGTATTCCTTGGCGCGCTTGACGATCTGCTGCGTCATCTGCGCGATCTCGCGCATGAATTCGTCGCGCTTCAGCCGGCCGCGCTCGATCTGCGACAGCTTGTGCTCCCATTCGCCGGTCAGCTCGGCCTGCGTCAGTTCCTGCACGCCCAGGCCACGCAGCAGCGTCATCAGCTGGAACGCCTTGGCCGTCGGAATCAGTTCGCGGCCTTCGCGCACGAGGTATTTCTCGGTCAGCAGGCCTTCGATGATGGCCGCACGCGTGGCCGGCGTGCCAAGGCCCTTGCCGGCCATGGCCTCGCGCAGCGCGTCGTCGTCCACGAGCTTGCCGGCACCTTCCATCGCGGACAGCAGCGTCGCTTCGTTATAGCGGGCAGGCGGGCGCGTGGTCAGGCCGACGGACTCTACCTTGTCGGTCTTGACCTTCTCGTCCTTCTGCACCGGCACCAGACTGGCGTCCTTGTCGTCCTTGCCCTGGGCCTCGCGACCATAGATCACGAGCCAGCCCGGGTTCACCAGCACCTTGCCTTCGGTCTTGAAGTGGTGGCCCGCCACCTCGGTGATGCGGGTGGTCACCTGGAACTCGGCGGCCGGGAAGAACACGGCCAGGAAGCGGCGCACGACCAGGTCGTACAGCTTCTGTTCGGGCTCGGAGAGGTTCTTGGGCGCCTGCAGCGTCGGGATGATGGCGAAGTGATCGCTGATCTTGCTGTTGTCGAAGATCCGCTTGTTCGGCTTGACCCAGCCCTGCGACAGGATCTTCTTCGCGTGCGGCAGGTAATTCGGCGAGCTGTCGGCCAGCATGTCCATGGTCTGCTTGACCGTGTCCAGGTAGTCCTCGGGCAGCGCGCGGGCATCGGTACGCGGGTACGTCAGCACCTTGTGCTTCTCGTACAGCGCCTGGGCCAGGCCCAGCGTGTTCTTGGCCGAGAAGCCGAAGCGCGAGTTGGCTTCGCGCTGCAGCGTGGTCAGGTCGAACAGCGCCGGCGACTGCTGCGTCGACGGCTTCGATTCCTCGCTGACCGTGCCCGGCTTGTCGCGGCAGGCCGCCACGATGCTCTTGGCCTCGGCCTCGCTCCACAGGCGCGAATCGCGCGCTTCGGGATCGAACTCGTTCTTCTTGAACTTCGGGTCGTACCAGCGTCCCTCGTACAGGCCCGCGGCGGCGATGAACTCGGCGCGCACTTCCCAGTAGTCGCGCGGCACGAAGTGCTTGATCTTCTCCTCGCGCTCCACCACGATCGACAGCGTCGGGGTCTGCACCCGGCCCACCGTGGTCAGGAAGAAGCCGCCGCCCTTGCTGTTGAAGGCCGTCATGGCCCGCGTGCCGTTGATGCCGACCAGCCAGTCCGCCTCGGATCGGCAGCGGGCGGCGTCGGCCAGCGGCAGCATTTCGTCGTCTTCGCGCAGCGCGACAAACCCGTCGCGAATGGCCTGCGGCGTCATCGACTGCAGCCACAGCCGGCGCACCGGCTGCTTGGCCTTGGCCTGCTGCGCGATCAGGCGGAAGATCAATTCGCCTTCGCGCCCCGCGTCACACGCGTTGATCAGGCCGGTCACGTCCTTGCGCTTGATCAGCCGGTTCAGCACCTTCAGACGCGATTCCGTCTTGGGGATCGGGCGCAGGTCGAAGTGCGGGGGGATCACCGGCAGATTGGTGAAGCTCCACTTGCCGCGCTTGACCTCGTATTCGTCGGGCGCCGCGATTTCCACCAGATGGCCAACCGCGGAGGACAGCACGTAGTCGTCGCTCTCGTAATACTCGTCGTGCTTGGCAAAGCCCCCGAGGGCGCGCGCGATATCGGCGGCGACCGATGGCTTTTCCGCGATGATGAGGGCTTTAGACATTCAACGGGTCCTTGTGACGCGGCCGCCCCGGATGGGCAGCCAGCGCCTCTTGAAATTCAATGCAAACTATGTAAACAGCACGCCTGGGCTTTGAGGCGCCAATAATAAGCGCTGTTCTGACGGCCGTGCAAGCAAACGCCTCCGGGCCGTGTGACCGCGCTCAAGCACGGCGCCCCAGCTATCCAAGTAGCCAGGGCAGCACTTCCGGGTAGTCCGACGCGGCCGGCATGGCCGCTTTTCGTGTCAGCATCCGGTCCAGCACATCCAGGTGAGGCAGCACCGTTCCATAAAAGTGCGGCGCGCCGCCAGCGATGGGCTGAATCAATACAGTAGGAAAATTTTCGACGTCGATGGCCTCCCCGAGGAAGTCCGAGTGGGTTTCGACGTCGATCCAGACGAAACAATCGGCTGTATGGCGTGCCGCCAGCGCCGCAAAGCCCGGCAGGTACGTCTTGCAGGTGCCACACCACTCGGCGCACAGGCAGGCCACCAGCCGCCCTTGCGGCCGCTCGGCCAGCGCCTGGCGCAGCGCGGCGGGGTCTTGCTCGGGAAAGTAAACGGCCATTGCGATCGAAAGATGAGGCGAATGCGATACCGCGGATCATGCCAGACGTCGGAAACGATTGCCGGGCAGGCGCTCGGCCGCACCCGTCAGCTCCATCTGCAGCAGTGCCGCCGAGACCGCTTCGGCGGCCATGCCGGTGCGCTCGCACAATTCATCGAGCGTGACAGGATCATAGGCGAGCCCGGCGCCCAGTGCGTCCGGTGCGTCCAGGCCGGCCATCGGCGCTGCATCCTCGGCAGGCTTGGCCGGCCGGACCGGGGCCGGCTGCAGGTCAGCGAACTCCTCGAACACGTCCGCCGCGCTTTCCACCAGCTTGGCGCCCTGGCGAATGAGCTTGTGGCAGCCGCGCGATAGCTCGGCGTGGATCGATCCGGGAATGGCAAACACCTCGCGGCCGATTTCCGACGCCAGCCGCGCCGTGATCAGCGACCCCGACCGCTCGGCCGCCTCCACCACCAGCACGCCACGCGCCAGCGCCGCAATGATCCGGTTCCGGCGCGGAAAATGATCCGGCCGGCCGGGGGTACCCAGCGGAAACTCGCTGACGATGGCGCCGCCAGCATCGACGATCTGGTGCGCCAGCTTGTGATGGCGGGCCGGATAGACGATATCGGCACCGGTACCCACCACCGCCACCGTCCCGCCGGGCCCCTCCAGCGCCGCGGCATGCGCCGCCGCATCGATGCCCAGCGCGAGCCCCGACACCACGGTCAGCCCGGCCTGGGAGAACGCGCCGGCAAACGCCTGCGCATTGCGCACGCCCTGCGCCGTGGCATGCCGGGCGCCGACGATGCCGAGGGCGGGATGCCGCAGGCGCTCGGCGTTGCCATTTACATGGAGTACAAGCGGGGGATCTGCAAGGTCCAGCAAGCGGGCCGGATAGGCGGCGTCGGCCATGGTCACCAGATGGTGACCAGGCGCGTCCAACCATTGCAGCGTGGCGTCGATGCGGGCGGCAACCTGGGCATCGGGCGGGCTGGACAGCGCACGCACGACCGCCGGCTCCGCCACCTCGCGCAGCCGGGCGGCGTCCTGGGCCAGTACAGCCTGGGGCAGGCCGAACGCCGCCAGCAGGCGGCGGCCAGCCTTCGCGGAAATGCCGGGCGTTGCCGTGAGGCGCACCCAGGCCGCCACTTCGGCGGGATCGCGAGTTGATTCGGTCATCGGAAACGCGGTGGCGCATGCGGCAAACGCATGCGCGAGGCGGCTACTGGGGTGTCGAAGCCAGGTCGCCCACCTTCATCACGTTGCTGGCATCGGTCACCAGCGCGTAGGCCAGGCCCGGAAACACGCGATACACATAGGCCAGGCCATAGCGGTCGTCGGGCAGGGTGATCACACGGTTGCGGTCCGTGGAATCCTTGACCCGGCCGCCCACGCGCGACAGCGCCAGCACGTGTCCCGGCTCCAGGCCCGCATTGGCCCCGAGGTTCAGCACCACCACCTGGCGGGCGCCGCCATATTGCACGCCGCCATAGACGGCGGCGATGCGCGCCTGCACATCGTTCTCGGGCGCGTGCGGCACGTAGCGCACCAGTTCGCGCGCCGGTTGCGGCAACAGCAGCGTGCCGGCGCCCATTTCCTGCGGCGACTGGGTGGCTTCCACCGTCGTAACCGCATTGGGGCCCTCCGGGCCGCGCGTCACGCGGACGCTGCCCTCGTACTGGGCCTCGAAGCCGATCACGCGATTGGTGACCGGGTCACGTACCGGCTGGGCCGGCCGGAAGGCCTGCCAGTCGCTGCCGATGGCGGCGTCGGCCGGCGCAATGCCACGGACGTAGCCGGTATCGCCACGCCCCATGTAGACGCGCGCATCGGGCAGGGCGACGATCCGGGCCGAGGTGTCCACGGTGCCCTTGTCCACCACCAGCGGACGGGTCAGGAACGGCTCGATGTCGGAGGCCGGAATGGTCAGGATCGCTTCGCCATCGGCGCCTTCGCCACGCACGCGCGGCGAGAGGCGCGAATCGCCATTCACGCCGCCCGGTGCCGTCGTCGACAGGTAGGCGCGGCCATCGCGCTGAACCAGGTACAGGATCTGGCCCGGATAGATCAGGTGCGGATTGCTGACCTGCTGGCGGTTCATGCCCCACAGCGCCGGCCAGCGCCACGGCTGGCGCAGGTACTTGCCAGAAATGTCCCAGAGCGTGTCGCCCGTGCGCACCGTGTACTGGCCCGGCGCGTTGGGCGCCAGTTCGGACACGGGAATGCCCTGCTGCGCGGTGGCGTCGGCCTGGGCAAGTTGTGCGGGTGACACCGCCGGCTCGGCGGCGTGGACGGCCATGGCAGCGCCGGCTGTGATGCCGGAGACACATAGCATGGCGAGGGTGAACGCGTGCAGCCTGCGGCCCGACGCCGCCTGTTCTTTGGTAAGATCGCGCATTTTCCTGAGCCGGTCGGGAGAACGACCGGATTGACCCTAGGTAGAGCGTGCCTGCTGCGGCGCGCCTTGAATTTTTGTACTAGCGCCCCGATTCTGCATGGAAACCCCGCACGCCGCAACGGCGGTCGGGCAGTGGACAGCACCCGGCGTTGCGCCCGAGCATCATGGCCAAACTCGACATCCTGACCTACCCCGATCCCCGCCTGCACAAAGTGGCCAAGCCCGTGGCGGTCGTGGACGATCGCATCCGCACGCTCGCGCGCGACATGGCCGAAACCATGTACGACGCCCCCGGTATCGGCCTGGCGGCCACGCAGGTTGATGTGCACGAACGCGTGATCACCATCGACATCTCCGAGTCGCGCGACCAGCTCATGGTGTTCATCAATCCAGAGATCATCTGGGCCAGCGACAACCGCAAGGTGTGGGAAGAGGGCTGCCTGTCGGTGCCCGAGGTCTACGACCGCGTGGAGCGCCCCGACCGCGTCAAGGTGCGCGCGCTCAATGAAAAGGGCGAGACGTTCGAGCTCGAGGCCGACGATCTGCTGGCTGTATGTATACAGCACGAGATCGACCATCTGGATGGCAAGGTGTTCGTCGAATACCTGTCGCCGCTGAAGCTCAACCGCATCAAGAGCAAGCTGCAGAAGCGCGTACGCTCGCGCATGTAAGGATGTAACAGTGGCATGCCACGCGAGTGGCGTCTGCTATGGTTACACCTTCCAGACCCGCAATACCTACCGGCCGCCATGCGGCCGGTGTCGTTTTCATCGCCGATTTTTCTAGCGGACCTTTGCCATGACTCAAGCCCAGCCACTGCGCGTCGCGTTTGCCGGCACCCCCGAATTCGCGCGCGTTGCCCTTGAGGCCATCCATGCCGCCGGCTTTCCGGTGGTGGCCGTCCTGAGCCAGCCCGATCGTCCCGCCGGACGCGGCATGCAACTGCAGGCCAGCCCGGTCAAGCAGTTCGCCGTGGAAGCCGGGCTGGGCCCGGTGCTGCAGCCGCGCTCGCTGCGGCGCACCGGCAAATATCCCGAGGAAGCCGGCGCGGCGGTAGACACGCTGGCGGAGATCGCTCCCGATGTCATGGTGGTAGCCGCCTACGGCCTGATCCTGCCGGCCGAAGTCCTCGACCTGCCGCGTTTTGGGTGCCTGAACATCCACGCCTCGCTGCTGCCGCGCTGGCGCGGCGCGGCGCCCATCCACCGGGCCATCGAAGCGGGCGACGCCGAAACCGGCATCACGCTGATGCAGATGGACGAGGGGCTGGACACCGGCGCCATGCTGTCGCGCGACGCGGTGCCGATCGGCCCGCACGACAGCACGGGTACCCTGCACGACACGCTGGCGGCGCTGGGCGGCCGCATGATCGTCGACGCCTTGCGCGAACTGGCCACTGGCCGCGCGCTGGCCGCCACGCCGCAGCCCGGGGCCGGCGTGACCTACGCCGAGAAGATCGCCAAGGACGAGGCGCCGCTGGACCTGACCCGCCCGGCCTCGGCGCTGGCCAACCAGGTGCGGGCCTTCAATCCGTTCCCGGGTGCCACCGTGCAGGTGGGCGATACCGTCATCAAGTGCTGGCAGGCGCTGCCGCTGGCTGCCTCCACCAGCCTGCCGCACCCGCCGGGCACGGTGCTGGCAGCCGATGCCGCAGGCGTCATCGTGGCCTGCGGCGAGGGCAGTGCGCTCCAGATCACCGAACTGCAAAAGCCCGGCGGCCGCCGCCAGCCCGCACAGCAATTCCTGCAGGCCATGCCGCTGCCGCCCGGCACGCGCTGCCTGGTGCCCGGCGCCATCGCCTGAGTGCCGGGTGCGGCATTTGCACGCTGACTCCGGCCCGGCGGCCGGCGCTGTAAAAACCCTGCCATCGACATTGAATTTCGGCGGTCCTGGCCCTATCTAACAGGCATCGCGTCCCGCAGGGGCGGGTACGCGCACTGACTGGAGACGGGAGACCAAGCCATGTTCAACTGGGTCAAGACCTTCATGCTGATGGCGGCCATCACGGCGCTGTTCATCGTCATCGGCGGCATGATCGGCGGGCGCAGCGGCATGATGTTCGCGCTGCTGATTGCGCTGGGCATGAACTTCTTTTCTTACTGGTTCTCGGACAAGATGGTCCTGCGCATGTACAACGCGCAGGAGGTGGATGCCGGCACGGCGCCACAGTTCTACAACATGGTGCAGGAGCTGTCGCAACGCGCCGGACTGCCCATGCCGCGCGTGTACCTGATCAACGAGGACGCCCCCAACGCCTTTGCCACGGGGCGCAATCCCGAGCATGCGGCCGTGGCCGCCACCACCGGCATCCTGCGCGTGCTGTCAGACCGCGAGCTGCGCGGCGTGATGGCCCACGAGCTGGCGCACGTGAAGCACCGCGACATCCTCACGTCCACCATTGCCGCCACCATGGCCGGCGCCATTTCCGCGCTGGCCAACATGGCGATGTTCTTTGGCGGCCGCGACGAGAACGGCAACCGCACCAATCCGATTGCTGGCATCGCCGTTGCCATCCTGGCGCCGCTGGCCGCCTCGCTGATCCAGATGGCCATCTCGCGCGCCCGCGAGTTCGAGGCGGACCGTGGCGGCGCCGAGATCAGCGGCGACCCGCAGGCGCTGGCCAGCGCGCTGGACAAGATCCACCGCTACGCCCAGGGCATTCCGTTCCAGGCGGCCGAGGCGCATCCGGCCACGGCGCAGATGATGATCATGAATCCGCTGTCGGGCGGTGGCATTGCGAACCTGTTCTCGACCCACCCGGCCACCGAGGAGCGCATTGCGCGCCTGATGCACATGGCGCAGACGGGCAGCTATCCGGCCTGATGCCGGCTGGCGCCGCAAGCGGCCGCCGGCGGGTTTGCCGATTTGGCGGTTTTGGCCGGCCCGGCCGCGACAACGGGTAAACTGCCCGCTGGGTTCCCCCGGACCCGGCGGGCTTTTTTTATCCGCCACGCCCTGACGCCCCGGCGTCGCTGTCCCGATTTCTGTCCCGATTTCCTTGCCAGTCTGGTTTTACGTATGCGCCTGCCTCACGATTCCCTTGCCTTCCAGATGCTCGGTGCCGCCGCAGCTGTTCGCGCCGTGCACGAAGGCACGGCCCTGCCGCAGGCCCTCGAAGACGCCGCCACGCATCTGCGGCTGGACCGCGTGCGCGACGCCGCCACGCGCGGCGCCATCCAGGACCTGGCCTATCGCTCGGTCCGGCTGTTCGGCACCACGCGCGCGCTGGTCACGCAACTGGTGACGCGCCCGCCCGGCGTGCTCGTGGATTCGCTGCTGGCGGTGGCCCTGGCCCTGCTGATCGAAGGGGAGGAGGGCGACGGCAGCAAGGTGGGACGCGGCGGGTACGCGGCGTTCACGGTGGTGGACCAGGCCGTCAGCGCGGCCGCGTCGGAACCCAAGACCGCACATGCGCGCGGCCTCGTGAACGCGGTGCTGCGCCGCTACCTGCGCGAGCACAAGCCCCTGATGGCCAAGGTGCTGAAGGACGACGAGGCCCGCTGGAACCTGCCCGCCTGGTGGCTGGAACAGCTGCGCGCCGCTTATCCGGACCAGTGGATGGCATTGGCCGAGAGCGTCAACCAGCGCCCGCCGATGACGCTGCGCGTGAACCCGAAGCGGATCTCCGTCGAGCAATACCTGCAGGCG